>TARA_R110001632_G_scaffold1100_9_pt1 | contig 11174 bp, 22 predicted proteins | sample TARA_R110001632 | Tara Oceans TARA_R110001632 (sample SAMEA4398266) | marine metagenome | biome: Polar Biome; feature: [SRF] surface water layer (ENVO:00010504); material: water (ENVO:00002006), including particulate matter (ENVO:01000060) such as... | depth 5 m
GTTAAATATTTTGATTTACCTGTTAATGCTTTTGTTAGTATAGGATATAAATGTATTCTAGTATTTACAACACCGTGAGCTTTTACAGAGTCTGCTAAATCTTTTTCAAGCTTTAGATGTACTCCGCTTAGACCATACGCATCTTTGTATTTCTGCATTGATCTTACTCCTGCTTCATCATTATCAAACAATGTACACACAGCTTTATAAGTTCCTTGTAATTTTAAGATTACATGTTTTGGAATCATTGTATTCTCACTATCCGGTGCTATGCATTCTGCATTTTTAAATCCTAAATTATTGAATGTGAGAAGATCTTTCATAGAACTACATATTACTAAATAATCTTTTTCAAATGTTAATTGATCAACACCTTGTATGTAGTCAGCAGCTTTAAAGAATTTGTATTTATTATTATCTGGTTGATATATTTTATAAACAGTACCATCATTTCTGAAGTAACCATATATTCTTGATCCAACTATATTTATTTCTTCTTTTGTATCTTCTCTCCACAAAGTATATGAACTTAAAGGATTAACATTAAAATGATTAAGTATATTAGAATTTATATTAAACTGTACCCAATACGCTGCATCAGATGCTGTCCAATTACGTAAGTTAAATGATTTAACTTTAAATCTAGACACTGATATAATTTCTTGTACTTCATGTTTGCCTCCTGCCTTTGTAAATTCTTTGTAATCTTTTAAGACTTTTCTAATTGCACTATCTCTTGAATTTAAATTGTATAATAACCTTACTAATTGTACACCATCACCACCTTTACCTACTGAAAAATCTTTAAATAAATACTTATCATCTTTATAGAAAATTTTAAATGAAGGATTTTTATCTTGTGAATTCCATAAACTTTTCATCACAACATCTTGTCCTGTAAGTTTAGGTATGCTTAAATAATGTTCAAAGATCCACGTGTCTGGTATAGCATTTACTAAGTCATTTTTTGTTTTGGTTCTTATCATATTTAATTTTTTAAGCACAAAAAAGGGGAGTCTCCTCCCCTTCATTGCATTTTATAGTTTACTTATTACAAATCAAAGTCTGTATTATTCATTCCTTCTGCAGTGACATCACTACCAAATGAAGTTACAGGTTTTGATTCTAATTTTACCCAATGATCTGATTCATTAAAAGTTAAAAGTCTATCTGTACCTTTATCTTCTAATTCAAATGCACTTGTTTCTCTTGTTAGTTTAGGTAAGAATAAATCATATCCTGTGTAACCATTCTTTCTTTCATATTCTTTACCTGCTACACAGAAATTATAATATAAACCTTTGAATACACCTGACTCATTAAATCCTTCAACAAGTTCTTCAATAGTTTCATATTTACCATCTACTGAATCTAACCATTTAGTATTACCTGTAGAAGCAAGTGATATTTTTCTAACTTGTTTTAGAATTTCTTCATCTCTAAAAACTTCAATGCCAGTTTTAGTTTTACCGTCTTTGTAAAAATATCTGTTAGTTTTTATCTCTCCTACTTGTCCTTCATACCTTCCTAAAGATTCATCATTTTGATCTTTTAAGAAACCTTCAAAACCATCAAGAGGTTTTGTTTCAACATTCATAATAAAATAATATCCATTTTCTGTTTCCATAAATGGAAATCTTTTTAATCCAATTGAATTAATTTTTAATGCTTGTTGTCCTGGCTTTATTGTTTTAGGCAAGCCTCCACCTGTAGTTTCACTAGCTATGTCTTTTGTGCTAATCATTTTTCTTTTTTTTTAAATTATTAATCAATATAAACTTCATCCCAATAAGTTTTAAATCCTTTATCAGTCATCTCACTTATTAGTATTTCTTTATTACGCAAATGTGCAGGTCTTGCACCACAACTTATAGAATCAGATGTAGTAAAACTAAGAAAGTTTTTGTTACCTTTTCTATACAGATATCCTATAGCATCTGATTGAGAAGTTACAATTCTTTTCATTTTACCTGTAAGATCTAAGTCAGAGGATGTAAAATCAGCTCCTGCTTTTTCTAATAACACATCTTTAATATGTCCTATTAGTATAATTCTTGGAGCTAAAGTTTTTACAAACTCAATTACTTTTGTCATTGCTTCTCTTAAGTAAGAGTAGCCCGCACCATTTGGTAAATTTAATATATTACCATACTGTACTTTACCACTACTTGGATCTAAAGTTCCATCTGCTTTCTGTTTAAACCAACTTTTACCCATTGGTTTCTTGGCGTACAGTACTTCAGCATAAGGAATACATATGTCTTCCAATGCTGTTATAGTATCTAAAGCAATATAATCATAAGGATTACCTGCTTCTTTAATCTGTTTACCAATTTGTTTTATTTCTTCAACTGAAGAAGCTTTAATTTTTACAGCATCTAAATAGTCTGATCCATTTTCTAAGTCTATAAGTAGACAGTTATCAAGCTCTGCTAACAGAGATGACTTACCTACTTTAGGTTTAGAAAATATAATCAAATTTTTAGGACTTTGTGTTGTAGCCTTTACCTTTTGCATAGGTAGTTTAATTTCACTCATTATTTGAAATTTTTAGTTATTAATTCATTTAACCATTTTTTAGAACTAACGGGTTTTTTCCATTTAATAGCAGCATAATCTCTAATTGACATAGCATCATAAGGCATGTCTGGAACATCACCATCTAAGTCTTTAAGACTTAACTGAAGTTGTTCTGGATTGTCTTTATGTTGTGTTGCCACATCAATTAATTCATCTACTGGTACAAAATATCTTACATCACCTGTTGTAGGATGAGGTTCAGATGTCTTATATTCAGTTTCAAAATCAGGATTATATATCCATTTCCATAATCTTCTTTGAGAATCTTCTGGTTCATAATCTCTACTACAAAACTCTGTATAAATGTTTTGATCACCGTAAATTTCTTTTGGATAAAATCCTACTATTAGTTCTCCTTCATGTTTATACGCCATACGAGGTATAAATTTAGGATTAAAAACACCTTCTTTTTCAAATAACGGTTTGTGTTTTTCCATTAAAGACTGAACCTTTTCCCTTTTAGTAGGACTGGTATTATCTTTATCTTTTTTTGTACTTATTCCCATTATTAAATTAATTTGTGTTTACTCTTTTTTGTTGTATACCAGGGGTTGGCATTTCTTGCACTTCCATTTTTTCAAACATTGCTTTGAAGAAACTCATTCTAGTATCACCTGTTCTTGTTTTAAGAAAATGAAATACTAATACTGAGTCATCTTGTATTATATACCTTTCAGGTCCATAATATTCAATGAACTTCATTGCTGGTCTGTTAATACCAATTACCATATCAGCATGTTGGAACAGTGCATCACCACCAAGAATATCTGTTTCTAAAATATAATTACCGTACTTACCATTTTCATTTCTTTCTGGAGACTCAACGTGTCTACCTAACTGTGAAAGAATTATAAAGGCAATAGGAAATTTTCTTTTAAGATGTGTTAATGCTTCACCTAAATTGTAAAGCATATCTGTTTTGGTTTTGTCACTTTTGGATTTGTTAACTAGGTAGCTATGATCTAGAGTAATTACTGTATTAGTAAAGACTCTATTCCCGTCTATAATTTGTGAATTATCATTCATATAATCAGTAACTATATGTTTTATTTTTTCAACTTCACACGGGTTTTCTACAATACTAACTGGATACTTATCAATGTCAACTGCTTTTTTTGCATGTGCATAAAGCTTGTTAAAATCTTGATCTGTTAGCTTATCATTTTCATAGGCACTACATACATACTTGTATGACTTGCCTAAAATAGAACAAAACTCTCTTACTTTAGATGCTTGTGCAACCATCTCAAATGAGAATTCTAAAACGTTTACATTTTGTCCTTTATTTCTACTAAAACTTTCTCTTACAATTTGATCTTTGATTAGTGTTTTACCAGTACCTGGTCTTCCACCTATGACAGTCATTGAATGCCATTCAAAACCATTTACTCCTGCATCATTTACTTTACTCCAAGGTGTCTTAAAACTTGTAATTGTTCCTTCTTTCCTACCATTAATGTATTTTAATGCGTCTTTATAGGCAGCCCGTTGATCCTTCCAAGGTTTACTTAGACTCATTATCTTGTTGGTTTTTAGAATTAGTTATTTGAAATTTATCCTTTATAAAGATACTAAAAATATTGCCAAATGCAGCAAGAATCTCTATTAAAATAAACTCATGAAACTCAATAGCTATAATGAATTGAGTAACAATTACCCATAAAACCATTGTAAGTAAAAATGATATTGCAAATGAGTGTATTTTTTTTTCTGCTTGTTTCATTATACAACTTTTACTGAATATAATTTTTTCTCTTCTTGGTATCCTCCACTCAATATGTTATCACATATATCTGCAAGATCACTTAGGTTGTCTTTTCTTATAAAATATTGGGATGTTCTCATATATAAATAATTATTCTTTTGATGTTCATTTACATATACGGCTGTTGCCTGTAACATAACTTCCCAAGAATAATCAAAGTTTTCAAAGAACCATCTGAATGCTTTTTCTAGGTTCCCAACTGCAGATCTAGCTGCTTTTCCGCTGGGTAATTTTTGGTTAGGAAACATTTCTCTATAACTAACTATGTTATTTTTGAAACTATCTCCAAGTAATTGTTTGGTGGTTTTCTTTTTGTTGATTCTAAATAAAGTTTCTAACTGATCAATTAACGTATAAGCTTTAGGAGTAAGTTTATACTCATGTATGTGCTCATTTTGTTGTGTTATCCAATCTTTAGATTTTAAATTTCTAAGTTCTAAATGTGTATTTATTATTAATGATGATACACCATCTCTTATACAACATAATAAATAGTATTGATTTGGTGAAAGGTCATTCTTTGACATTACATCAAAGAATTCCATTTGTTTAAGTAATTTTTTCTGACTCATGTAATAATATTTTTGCTTCAAAGTTTTGTAATTCTGTATTAAAACCTGGATTACCGTATAGATCTATATACTTATCCAATTTAATAAAAGTCCAACCATCATGAGATTTAAATGCGTTTTTATTTCCTTGACATGCTCTTTGAAAGTGGACATCTAATTTAATGTCAAATATATTATATAGCAAAGATTTGTTGGCAAACTTATAAACAGTTTGAAAACCATCTTTCTTTTTTTTATCTATGTCAACGTTATATGCAACCCACTTCTCATTATCATATTCTTCCACATTAAATATGTTTCTTAATACATCAATTGCAGCTTTCATTTCTGTTATTTCTTCTTGTATTAATATTTTTTTATTTTTATTTAATAATTCAAATTCTTTTGTGAATATATACTCATAAAGGTTGAATAAATATTTTTCTAACTGATATATATCTTTTTCACTATAATTCTTCTTTGGTTTCATTTATTTGTTTTTTTATATATTTGTTAAAATTAATTACTATGAAATTTTTAAAAGACATTCTTACTGAAGACCTTAAAGACAAAAAATATTCATCTAAGAAAGTAATGGGCGTTATAGCGGGCTTGCTTTCTTTTGTTGCTTTTGTTGTTGATGGCTTTCATTGGTATGATATTAATGACGCTATGTTTGATAGCATGTTGATCTTCTCTGCTACAATGTTAGGTGTATCAGTTTTAAGAAAGTTTGCACCTGGTGTCAAAAAGTGATTACATAAGAAATGCTTTTTATGTTGGCGTGTTTATTATTGCGTTGATTGCTTTAGGCTTTTGGATGCTTAGAAGTAGTGTTGTTGATGATAGTAACCACGCTATGCAGATACAAAAACTTGAGCTCTCAATAGCTGATAAGAAAAAAAAAATCAACTTACTTAACCAAAGAGTTCATACATATTATGATAGCCTTGAGGTTACTAGGTTAATGATTGATAGCTTACAAGCAACTAAAACTAAAGTACGTGTTGAATACCGTAAAATATATCTTGATATTATTCACTATAGCAACAGTCAACTTGACAGTGTTATACGGTCAAACTGGTGAAAGACAAGACACTCTAACTTGCTATACAAATACTGAATTGCAAAAGATTGCAAACAGAGTGTTGCGTGCCTCAGAGTGCGATACACTCTTGTCTATTGTGGAACAACAATTATCTTTGTCATACCTAGCAGCTGATGAACTTAAAAAAGTTATAACTACTAAAGACAATATTATTGATTATAAAGACTCTATAATTAACTACAAAGACTCTGTTATCAAATTTGAAAGAGAAGCTCTTAAATCAACTAAGAAGAAGCTTAAGTGGACTAAGATAGGTTGGCTATCTACTACTATAGGCTTACTTAGTCTTGTTATCTCTTCTTTTATTTAGAATATATATCTATATTTGATGTATGGATACCAAAACAACTCAAGTAAATATTAAAAGTATTACTACTGATAAGCTTACATCTGTAGAGATTGGCGGTGGTTTCTACCAAAGACTTAATAAGTTCCTTATTGACTACTGTGATTCAGTAGAACCAAAGAAACTTATTATTGCAATGGCTAAAATAAAAGCTGATAAATTAGTTGATAAAGATGACTTTACATTTAATTTAGAAACTCTTATTATACTTGTAAAAGCTATTGAAGAAGCTTTTGAAAACTCCGGTCAAACAGTTAGTAATGATATTGAACTTGATCTTCCTGTTGTTGATCCTCCTGAAGAAGACCTTGATTAAAATTGTATATTAACCATTTCTCCTGCTTCATTTAAAGCTTCAAACACTAATTGCATTTCATCATTAGAACAGTCTGCAAAAGATTTTGCATAACCTTCTGAAGTGTCTAACTCTCCATACACTAAACCAGCTCTCTGTTTAATTGAAAGCTTCATTTCTTCAAAAGTATATCCTATCTCATTAGCTAGCTTTCTGATACATACATGCACCTTAGCTAACTGTGCTTTAGAATTACTTTTATTATTTGCTTCAAAGAAGGTTTCAATTACCTGACCTTCTTCTAAACTATCTACAAAATTTCTGTAAACAGATAAGTCCCCTGAATTTTGATGGGTTAACTTACCGTTTTTCTTGACTAACTTAACACTAAATATTTGATCTGTCATTTGCTTTTATCTTTCCACATAGCATGTAGAACACCAACAACCATCAATATACCTATGATGTAGTCATAAGCATTCATCTTCATATGTTTTTAATTTTCACTAAATGTAATTGGTAATATTGTTGCATTTTCTTTTACTACAACTGAATAGCCTAATGTATTTAAGGCTCCGTCTTCTGTTTCTATTTGAGAATAAATAGTTTGAAGAAACTCTTCTAATGATTCAAAGTATATCTCATAGTCAGGATAAAGATCTTCAATGCGTTCTTCATCTATTTTTATTTCAACTAAGAGATTATACTTTTTCATACTATAATATACAAAATCTATATCACTTCATAACCTTTTGAAAGCTTCTGATGTACAATAGAATCTAATTTTTTCTTACAATCAAAGTAACTTGGTGACGTAAATTTAATTACTCTTCTCCCATATGTATATAGTCTGCCATACTCAGTTATTAACTCATGCATGTCATCATCACTATGAATCCATATATTGTAAAACTTCTGTTGATTCTCTCTGTAATCTATTTTTTCTAATTTAATTTTCATTTTCTTTTGAGTATTGTATTAAGTAGTCTAACATGCCTACATTATAAGTATAGTTAGTATCAAACTCTTTCATCTCTCTACTATATTTGAACTTATCTTCAAACTCTTTTACTACTTTACTTTTAACTTCTATTGCGGTCTTTAGATCTTTATAGGTAGTTTTTTCTACATGTTCTGCTATAGATCTTCCTGCCCAGTATCCTTCTTGGTACATGATATCTTTTTCAATCTTCATCTTTTCTACCTATTAAGTTTAACATTAACTCCAATCTTTTTGGAACTACTACGTCATAGTTACAATTAGTGCAACATCTTCCTTCTTTTGATATAGGATCAGGATTATGATCCCACTCTTCTTTACGGATTTCACCGCATATTATGCATTCAAACTCTTTCATTACTTTCTTTTTTTGTAACCTGGATTCCATTCAGGATCAGTAGATAATTTTCTAATAAACTTTTTTTCTGAATCAGCTTTTAATCTTATTTCTTTATGAGCTTCTTCTTCACTAATCATTAGCTCATGCTTAACTGTTTCACTTAAAGGATTTAAATTCTCATCTACTATACCTGTTGTCATAACAAGTATACTTGAATCATTTTCTTCTCCTTCATCTAAAGATCTGAAGAGTTCTTTATCTTCATCACTAGGTACTACATTAAATGTTTCAATCTTTAATAAACCTTCTGTTGTTTTTACTACTGTTATTGCCATCTTTTTAATTGTTTTTCTGACCATTCATTAAATATATCATCTACCATACCTTCTGTACCATATGTGTATGCATCATTTAATAATTTAGATACATGCTCTTTAGATTGTAAACGTACTCTTTTTATCTTATCTGCTTTTAAAGTAAGCAATGATGCTGTACTATTTTTAGCACAACATTCTTTACAATAAGGTTGTCTTTTAGAACCTAAAAATCCTGCGTTGCACTCACTACATGTCATTGAATACTTACCTTCTTTAAAAGGATAGTCTGATATAACACATTCTATTTCTTCTTTCTGTTCTATTAGTTTTTTGTCTATTACTTTATGCCACTCTTTTATATTAACATTATATATACCTGATTCAGCATAAAATAATATTGCATAAAATGTAGGATCTGGTACAGTGTTTCCATTGAAGTCTCCACTTACATTCCAAGCATCTGATATATCTTTATGTATCAGTGTTACTTTTAAGAACTTATTATCATCTCTTAAGATTGCTAACTTACCTGATTCTAAATCTTTAGGTGTCAATGCACTGTAACCTAACAATCCTTTTTCTATTTTATTTTCCATGATTTCCCCATTTTATTTTTGATTCATCAAAGTCACTCAATGCTGATTCTACCCACTTCTCATCAATAGTATATCTATAACATAACACATGTATATTTGATTTATCTTCAGGATTTAACCTTAACAATCTACCAATTTTTTGTGCTGCTTTTCTATTGTTTCCGTATGCATGCATAATAATTCCTGTCTTTAACTCCGGAATAGTTACGCCTTCACTAAGCTGTTCAACTGCACTTAACTTATCAATAGTACCATCTTTAAACATCTCTAAGTTTTCATCTGATTTTTTATTTTTAGAGTGCACTGAGTGCTCACATAATTTATCAGCTTGCTTTTGTGTATTAGCAAAGATAATAGTTTTACTATTAGAAAGTTGAAACAATTGACTAGCATATTGTTCTTTAGAATCAAAGCCTTGTAACTTTTTCATTCTAGTTATTCTAGCTATTTGCTCTTGCTTTTGTGTACTAGCATCATCAATTCTTTTAGTCCAAAAATTGTATTCATCTTTTTCTGATATTGCATAGTCACCAAACTTACCTTTTTTAGCTATTGTTTTCTTATCATTTAGATCTATGTAATGAACTGTAATATTATAGTCATTTAATATACCTGCTGCTACTGCATCATCTGTTTTATATACATATACTTTAGGACAAAACCTATTGCACATCTTACCTTTCTCTGAACTAGACACTACTGGATATGTACCTGTCATACCAATAATGACACCTCCCTGGTTTTCAAAATGATTTAACCATTCACTATGATTTTCTTTTAAGTTATGACACTCATCAAGATAGACTACGTCATAGTCAAAGTCTTGTTTGTTTAAAGATAGATAAGTGCTATACTCTATGCATTCCATCATGTATTCATATTCATGCTTTACCAATTCATCTTTCCAAGATTGAAAAATCTTTAACCTTGGAGCAATGACTAAAAACTTAGATATACCTGTGTGACTTGCTGCCATATGTTTTATAGCTAATAAAGTTTTACCTACACCCATAGAAACTTCTATACCTGCTTTCTGTTTACCTTTAATAGCATCTAATGCATCACTTTGTATTTCATTTTTGCTACTCATTTAATTTGATTTTATTTAATATATCTTATAGTATATTTTATCAGGCACATCATTAAAGTATGCGTTTAATACTTTTTTATAGAATAATAATCTCATTGGATTATTATCTACTTTAGTCTCATAATATACTTTGTTACCTATTACTTCTACTACTTTCATTGATAGCTTTCCTATTTCAGGAATTTCTTGTTGGCTAAATAATACCCAACAAACATCTTTGTTTTTTACATATTTACAACTGTGATCTAATACAACATCAGATCCATTACAAAATTCTCCATTATAAATACCTAATAACGTATCATCAAATGTCCAAACTCCATTTACCTTTGTTGTTTTAATTACTTGCCCTATCATTTGTCCCATTCTTTATCATACGGTGTTTCTTTATCATCATTATAATCATCAATGCCTTCTGCAATAAAACTAATACCTTCATCACTTAATCTAGTTCTTACTGCATTAGTAACCATCTCATCAAATTGTGGATCTATATCCAGATCCATGTCATCTTCTACAACTACTCTAACTAATAAGTCAATTTTAACTAACACTGCTTTCTTTCCCATTTTTATTGTTTTAAATTAGTATTTAAATATACAATAATTTGTGTAATGTTACTGTTGCAAACCCTACATTAGCTGTTGCTAATGTCTCTCCAATTATTCCTTCTTCTAACAACATGTCCATCATACCTTCATTCTCTGAGTAAGATTTAATAAACACCTCATCATCTTTTATATTTACATCTGGTAAGTTTACTGTAGCTATTGCTACAGGTGCACCATCCTCTGTATCAATGAGTTGTAATGCTATCCTGTCATTAGGGTAAGCATTACGTACTACATTGCAATCAAAGTTCATAAACTTTACTTGTTTAATTTTTGTTTTCATCAAGTTCTTCTTTATAATTAAATTGTATATTATCAATTATTTGACTATCAACAAACTCATCATCAATTGTATACAGCATGTCATTAATATGACCTATTATAGTTTCTTGACAATGTTGGTACGCTAATCCTTCTGCTGTATTATCTGATAAATAATTATCATCCTGGAATTTTTCTATACCTATCTTCTTTATCATATCTACTATTCTTGAAAACTGTGTTTCATCTATTTCAATATTTTCATCTAGATCTATATTTATATCTAGTAATAACTCTAAATTCTGTTTCATCTT
>TARA_R110001632_G_scaffold83134_3_pt1 | contig 11172 bp, 10 predicted proteins | sample TARA_R110001632 | Tara Oceans TARA_R110001632 (sample SAMEA4398266) | marine metagenome | biome: Polar Biome; feature: [SRF] surface water layer (ENVO:00010504); material: water (ENVO:00002006), including particulate matter (ENVO:01000060) such as... | depth 5 m
GATAATGAAGCATAATGGTATTGGCTAAACAGCGTTTTAATCCTGTTTAGGCTTTGTTATGTTTAGTTTTTTAAACTTCACCTCGCTAAAATCTACATCTAAAAGCGATGGTTGGTCTATGTTAAATCCAGTAATTTCTCCTTTAGAGTTAAATTCAAATGTTATGAGAGCATCTTTTATTCTAGGATCTCGATTTCCAAGTTTAAAGGTGTCATAATGCCAGTGAGTTAGAATACCACTAAATAAAGGAGTATGTTCAAAATCTATTGTCAATTCTTTGTCTTTACTTGATATAAAAACATTCCCATACATTTTATCAACAAAAGTTCCATTATATGAATTTAATGGCAATGAATATTTTGTGTTTTTTATTTGTGACTTAAAAAACTTTTTTTGTTCAATTTTAGCCAAACTATCATTTCTCCCTGCATTTTCTTTAAGGAATTTTCCAACCTGTAAATAATCATTATCTTGTATTCTACCCCCAATTATATCAAATGTGGCTCTGAAGGTTAGCCAATTAGAAGTGTTGTTAAGAACTATTACACCATACTTTTCATTATCAATCATAATCAAATTGGCACTAGCACCGTCAACACCTCCAGAATGATCAATTATTTTATGCCCGTTCTTAGGAGTAAGCCACCAACCAAATCCGTAAGATGTAAATTCGTTGTGAATTCTATTAAAAGTTTTGAAATGAATTTGTGGCGTTAAAATTTCATTAAATGTTCTTGGCTGAACAATTGTGTCTTCTCCAATAATCCCTTTATTTAAAACAAACATCATGTATTTTGCCATGTCGCTAGATGAAGAATAAAAAGATCCAGCTGGTGCTAGGTTATCCAACTTCTCCTGTTTAATCGGGATGATATCAAAGTTCTCATTTTTAATATGAGGAGTCGAAATATTATTGCTAGCATTCCTTTCAGATTCCAAAATAACTGTATTTGTCATTTTTAAAGGGATTAATATTTTCGACCGTATAAAATCTTCCCATGGCTCACCAGAGATTACTTCAACTACTTTAGCTGCCACAACAAACATTATATTTTGATAGGCTGGTTTAGTTCTAAATTCAGTTTCTGCTTTTAGGTGCTTCATGCCAGAAATAATCTCATCTCGATTTAAATCTGAATGATAAAATAAAGTTCCACCGCTTACAGATTTCAAACCACTTCTATGTGTTAGTAAGTCTCTTATAGTAAAAGAACTTGTTACATACCTTTCGTATAATTGAAATGAAGGAATATATTTAATTACTTTATCATCCCAATCCAATTGCCCTTCATCTACTAAAATTGCTAATGCAATAGGTGTGAATGATTTTGTGATAGAACCAATTGCAAAAAGAGTATTTTCGTTAACTGCTTCATTTTTCCCAATGGTTCGGGTTCCGAAACCTTTATTATAAATAACTTTATCATTATCAACCACAGCAATGGAAGCTCCTGGAGAACCATAAAGTTCCATTATTTCCTTAAAATAATTGTCTAGAGAATCTATTGCAACCTGACTGAATACATTTTGCGATAAGAAAAGGATAAGAACTATTAAGATGATTTTTTTCATGATAGTGTATTTTTAATGAAACACGTTGTTGTTATGGTTAGTTGGGTTGGCTAGGAACTAAGTTAGCAAAAGAAAACGAACCAAAGGATAATCCGAAGAATTTTACAAATAGGTTAGAACTACGCAATTAATTATACACGTTGTTGTGTGTAGGTTTCTATTCTTGTTCAACTCCACCTACAAAATTCAAAACTTTACTAGAAGCAATTGAACCTTCTTTTAATGATTTTTCTATGTTTTTGGTTTTCAGCCATTCAATACTAAAGGCTGCTTGAAAAGCGTCTCCACAACCTGTTGTGTCAACAATTTTATCAACTTCAATCGCTTTTTGGTAATATCTTTTATTTTCAAAAAGGGCTACACTACCTTTTGCTCCTAAAGTCGGCACTATTAGTTTTCCTTTTTGGGAAGAAATTTCTTGTAGTTCATCTAGCATTTCTTCTTTACCACTCAGAAAAACAATGTCGATATTGTCTATATGTTCTTTGATAAAGTCAATTCCCAAATAGTCTAAAAAGTCAATGACTATTAATTGATTTTTATTTCGTCTCTTTAAAAGTTCTTTCAAGTTTGGGGCACCAGCTGGCATTGCAACAATTTCACTATCAGCTAATGAATTCCAATCACTTTCTGATAATCTAAACTTATCAAATGCGCCTCCATTCCAGCTATCGTCTTTAAAATATCTGTCTCCTTTTTCATTAATAAAAATTTTATTTGATGCAGTCGGTTCGTTAATCTGGTATAACCTTGAACGATTTATATTTAATTTATCTAATTGGTTTTCTATTAGTTTTCCAAATCTATCTTTTCCAATTGCTCCAATTACTGAGGTATTTTCATATCCTAAAAGTTTGCATTGAGTAGCAAAGTTCAATGAATTTCCTCCAACGTAAATTTTATCCAATTCAGGAAAGAAATCGACACAAAAAGATGTTAATGCTGTTATTTTCATTTCTGTTTGTTCAAATTACACAGCGTGTTTGTATATGAAAAGTAGCAGAGTTTAACAGGCTAACTTTTTCAGTTAAACAAATCTACAAAAAAAGTGCAAACCTTAGAGGCTTGCACTTAGTTCGCTATTTTTCATATACTTTGTTATACAGTGTTTTTGAGAGCTTAGTTTTTTGAAGCCAATTCCGCTATTTCCCTTGTAAGCTTTGTTGGCGAGTTACAAAGGCAATTTGTTAATCCTATTACATAAATATCTAAATCCGGTAAATAAACACCCATTGACTTGAAGCCCCAAAGAGAACCTCCGTGTTCAAAAACCCGATTGTTGTTTATGGTTTTAATATGCCAACCATAACCATAGTTAGTATGCTCTCCATTATTCAATGTATAATTTGTGAATGCTTTTTCAGTTGTTTCTTTACTAATTAAAAGGTTGTTTTTTATAGCTTCTTGCCAGGTAAACATATCATCAACAGTAGACATCAAACCACCTGCAGAATAAGCTAAAGTAAGACTAAAGTCCATTCTGTTAATATAGCTACCCTTCTTTTGGTACCCTGAAGCTCTATTTTGAATTACCTCTCTCTGACTTGCATATTGTGAGGCTGTCATCCCTAGTTTATTAAAAATTTGTTTCTCAACAAAATTAGCATAACTCTGTCCCGTTACTTTTTCAATGATATAGCCCAATATTGCATATCCCGAGTTATTGTATTTATATTTTTCTCCAGGAGTAAAATCGATAGGCTCGTTTTTAGAAAAATCAATAAACTCTAAGGGAGTTAAATCTTTTTTAGCAATTGCATTTAAGCCTTTAACTTTGTTAAAGTCTTTAATCCCTGATGTATGTGTTAATAAGTGATGTATTGTTATTTTATTTCCATTTGTAGGATAATTAGGAATAAACTTGGTTATTTCGTCATCCAAATTCAGTTTACCTTTTTCCATAAGCATTAAAATGGATATTGCAGTGAACTGTTTTGTTAAAGAACCTATTTTGATTACGTTGTCGGTTTTCATAGGAACATTCAACTCTAGATTAGCAAGGCCAAAAGCTTTTTTATAAATGACTCTTCCATTTTTAGAAATCAAAAAAGTTGCTCCAGGAGCATTGTCTGGATATTTTTCCTGCAATAAACTATCAATTTTGTTTAAATTTTGTGCATAGCCTATTGATTGGGAATTAAGGGATAAAACAGTAATTACTAATAATAGATACTTTAAATAAATTGCTTTTTTCATTATTTTGTTATTTCTAAATGTTGTTTGTTTGTCAGACTACAAATCAAACAATTAGGTTACAAAAAAATTACATATTGGAATTATTGATTGAAGGTGTTGAATTTGGGTAGTTTCTTTTAAATGCTGTACAAATGTTTGTTTATGAAGCGCTGTGGTGTTTAGCCACTATAATTCATACACGTTGTTGGCTGTTGTGATTTATCAATTCTTTTTTCATTATTCAGTATAAGTTACTTATTTTTCTCTAAATTTATTTTTTTTGATTTCCTAAATATTTTTAATTATGAAACAGTTTTTGCTTTTTTTTTCAGTAACCATATTTTCCATTTTTATTGGTAGTCAAATTACTGAAGGGGCACTCCTTGTTCCATATTGGCAATCTTTATCTTCAAATAATTTTTATTCTTATTACAATGAATTTGGTCCTATTATAGGACAATTTTATACTGTCTTAACTATTGTTGCAGCTTTAATACCTATTGTCATTTCCGTTTATTGTAAGTCAATTGATTCTAGTGGTTTAAAGTTTGCTCTAATTTCCTCTTTCTTTGCAATACTTTTTGTTTCTTCTTTTTATATTTATTTTAAGGGCACGAATGAATTGTTTTATCAAGCCGCTTTTAATGATGTTGAGTTAAAAAATGAACTAGTTATTTGGAGTTATTGGCATTGGGGGAGAATTTTTATTGAGTGCCTTTCTTTAGTCTTTTTAATTCTCAGTTTAATTAAGATTCAAAATATCAAAAATAATTAGTTTATGAATAATCCCTCTTTCTTTTCATTGCAGCCATCGGTTTGTATATGAAGCGTAGCATCCCGAAGGGTGCTATGATTTTATATACAATGTTAGCGATAGTTTATTTTTCAAACATCAAGTTTTCTAAGTATCTAACAGCAGATGCTATTAAGTTCTTTCGATTCTTTGCCTTTTCTTCAAAATTATCAAGGGAATCTCTATTCAATTTTCTACCCTTAATAAAAACAGTTGTAGGATTTTGCAATGCAGATAAGTCTAATAAAGGATTATTATTAATTAATAATAAGTTTGCAATTTTGCCAACTTCAATGGTTCCCATATTATTCATAATCGAATGAGTTTTTGAAGCATTTATAGTGGCTGTTTTTAGTACCTCATAATTGGAAAGCCCAGCTTCTTTATAGAATGCAAGTTCTTGATGAATTGAAAACCCGGGAATAGTTACGCCTATTCCAGCATCTGTTCCACAAATAAATGTAGTGCCAGCTTCATGAAGCTTTTTGATAATTTTTAAATGAAAATCATGCTGATTTTTAATAGTCTTGACAATAGAAGAATCTCTTAGCTTAGTATTATACCATCTTTCAAATTGGGCTTTACTGTCCACTTTTTTAATAAGTGGATTCATGTATTGTAGTTGCTCTGACTCTAAAATATCATCATCAATAAGCATTTGATATATATTATTATAAACTGTCAAAGTTGGGCTAAAAGAAGTGTGTTTTGATTTCGAGAAATCATTAATTACTTCTTTTAATTTTAAAGTATCTAATTTATAGTTTAGAGGTTGCTGTATAATGTCTTCAGCATGTTCTATAGATTTTATTTGAGAATTAAAATGATAAGAGTAAGGTACTTTTTGTGAAGGATGTGCAACAATATCTATATCAGAGGTTATTGCTTGTTCAATAACAGCATCGAATATATCCTCTGTTAAACCATAATAGGTTTTAATAAAATCGTATCCCCTATTCTTATATGAGATTACTTTTTCTTTAGCTTCACTAGGGCTTGTTAGATTTAAATTGTCATCTCCGATAAATTCTGGCCCTGTGAGTTTAGGTCCCGTTGTAAAAAACAAGGGTGAAATAATTTCGTCATTGTTTACATCTTCTTTAAGCCTTAAATGCATTGGCATTCCCCATAAATTGCGAACGGCTGTAACACCATTAGATAGATATAGCCCAAGTTCATATCTATCCCATACATGAACATGCATATCAATAAGACCTGGTGTTAGATACTTGTTTTTTGCATCAAGAGTTTCAACTCCATCAATTTCAATACTGTCTGCAATTTTTTGAATTATGCCATCTTTTATGTACACCATTTTATCAACTAGAATAGTGTCTTGATTCATTGGAATTATATTGACATTGGTAATAAGAAAAGAATTATTATCAGCAGATTTATTCTTTTTTACTTTTAAGTAATTGGTGCTTTGTTTGTCTACTAAAAGCGTTATGGCTATAGATATTAGTAAAACCCCAATAATTATAACAATGAATTTAAGAATTCTTTTTACTATTTTCATATTTAGATCAATTATCGCTAACGTGTTTGTACATGATTAGTCACGGAAAATCAATTATGATTTTCCGCGACTAATATAGTGAATTGTAGGAATAGATCTTCCTCTTAACCAACTTGCCTAGCAATGAATTATACCTGTCTGCCGACAGGCAGGCACGGTGTTGTGCTTTCGTTTTTCACTCATTTAGAATGTTAAGAATTTCTTTAGATTTCTCGGCAGCTTCTGTCTTGCGTTTTTTCCAAAAATTATGCAATCCTTTTTTTATTTTTATTAACGCCATAAATTGTTTTTTTGAGTAACCGTCAAGCTTCAGTTCTTTAAGTGAAATTTGATAATCTTCATCGTCAGTTTCAACCCAAATACCAGAAGAAATATAAAAATCTGTGACTTTCGAATTCCAAAAATCGTCAAGGTAGAATTGATTTTCTGATACATTAACATAGCGTTTTTTAAGTAATCTAAAATCGGCAAGTTGATCATTATATTCTATTAAGATGTTAGAGTTTGTTGCAATAATCCTATCAAGTACTGGTGAGTCAAATTTGACGGTACTGTAGTCAAAGCCCGAATATATATCTTTTGCACTATACAATTCATCCTTTCCTTTTAAGCGCTGTATTAGTTTTTCAGCAGTTTCTATATACTCTTCGTTCAGCTTTAAGTTGTTATTTAATTCTGTTATGGCACTTGTAATTTCCTTTTTCAGAGATGTGATAAGCTCTTTTTCATTCTTAATTAATTTTTGTTTTTCATTCCAATTATTAATCGATAAAGCAATCAATATTCCAATAACCACAAGAACAATTTCTCCAATGGCATATTTAAAATACCTGCCTACGGCAAAGGCAGGCTTTCCAGTTTTATTTTTTATCATAAGGTCGTAGCGTATTTTTCTAAAGAATTTTATCATATTCTATTTCCCGAGAAAGCGGAAATCTTATTGGTTTGTTGTAATGAAGCACAACGTCTCATATAAGATTAGTTGCGTTGTTTAACGCACCTAATTTAGTAAATACAAAACCAACTAGAAAATCCGCGAGCTTTACTGCGGCAGGCAGGGATTTTCGTAAGTAGAGTAGAACTAGCAATTAATTATACCTGTCTGCCGACAGGCAGGCATGGTGTGGTGCTTTCGCTATTTAATAGTTAGAATTAATTAGAGCCATCATTTTTAGGTTTTGTCTAAATACACTTTAATCATATTTGATAATTCGACAAACTCTTCCTTTAATCTAACTGACCATTGTCGTAAATTGTCAACCATTCTCATTCTTAAGACAAGAATATCAGCATATTCTTTATTGTTAACAAATGCATCTACTTTGTTTTTATAAGGTGTTTTTTGGATTTTAATTGAACTTATTGAAATCCAATTACTTGATACGTTTCCATATTTCATAAGATATGGAAGTTGATAGTCATCCCAAACATCTTTCGCATCGCTATATTTCTCATAAAATTTATCGATATTACTTTCAATAGCCAATATACTATTCTTCAAGTCAACATCGTTCAAATGCTCTAGAATACCTGAATTGATTAAATCGTTAAAAGTTGATTTTATAATATTTAGTTTATAGATTGGTCCTGTACCTAGTACGTTCCTAACTAAACTATCATTAAAATAATTGGCATTTTCTGAATGCAATTGCGATAAGGTTTCTGAAGCTCCTTTTATATCATTATGGTAAAAATCTATATATCTTATTATATTAATATTATTAGATTCAATTTCTGTATTTAGTGCGTTTAAATAAGTATGTGTTTTCTTAATTGCATTATTTTTTTCATTCCAATTATTAATTTGAAGAGCTATCAAAATTCCAAGAACCACAAGTACAATTTCACCAATTGCGTATTTAAAGTATCTTCCATTTTTGTTTTCCATAAGTAAGTTTTGGCGAATTTTTCGAAAGAATTTTATCATATTCTATTTCCCGAGAAAGCGGGAATCTTATTGGTTGGTTATAATGAAGCACAACTTGTCTTAGCCTTTCGTTATTTTTAGAAATAATTATTTTTATCTTCTTGACATTAACTCTGTATCAATTTCATCAATTAATTTTTCAATAGGTATCATAGCTTTTTCATAATATTCAAGACCTCTTCTTCGTTGTCTTATTAGCATCATAAGAATGTTCAAAAATTCATCATTCCTTTTTAGACTTTCAAAATCATTGGGTCTAGCAGAAAGCAAAGAATTTTCATCAAGTCTTCTTATATGTTTAGCAAAAAAAGGGGAGACAATTTCGTTTAAAGCCCACTCCGTTTTATCATATTCTATGATTAAATTAACCGTTTCTACTTCATAAATTTTAATTACTTCCTTCTTAATAGATTCGTTTTTAATTAGATCTAAGCCTTTTGACTGTAGTGTTTTATAAGCAGATGATGTTTTTACAGGACTGTCCCATGTTTGTAGAGACCCAAAAGCACTGTCGAGTTCAATATTATACGGTAAATCTTTATTTATATAATATTCTATTTTTTTGTACAATTCAATTGTATTTGAATTATAAATAGTATCTCCTATAAAATCAACTAATGTATTTTCAAGATCTGCTTTAACTTCAGCTAAGAGTGCAAATTCTTCTTTTTGAAGCTTTCTGTTTTCGTTCCAATTATTCACTTGTAGAGCCAATAAAATCCCAATCATTACAAGAATAATTTCTCCAATTGCATAGATTAGATATTTACCAAACTTACTATCTGAAAGTGAATTTTGCCTAATTTTTCTAAAGAATTTTATCATTGGTTAATGGTTGATCATAATGAAGCACAGCGGTATTATGAATGGTTAGTTGCGTGGTTAAGCAACTAAATTAGTAAAAGAAAACGAACCAGAGGAAAATCCTACGGATTTTCCGAGTAGCATAGACCTAAGCAATTAATTATCCACGGTGTTAGAGCCAGTGTTTTTTAATCGACTGGATATATTATAAAGCTATCATGAACTTCTTTTGTTGGTGTGTCTCCCAATTTTGTTAGAGCGCTTGAAAGTTCTTTTAATGTTAGTACACTTAACGGAAGTTGATGTTCTTTCGGCTGGTAAATAGTTCCCATTGGGTAGTTAACTCCAGGTGTTTGAGTCATTTCAATGTGGTTTCCAAGTATCATTGAAATCTCATTATTGTCGGTGAATTTCACGAGTCGTTCAATACTCTTTTTAAAAGCATTCCAATCTTTTACATAAAGTCTGCCAGGATAAAACGTATCTCCAGTCAAGAGAATTTTCGTAGACGTATCATACACAGCAATAGAAGAAGCTTGATGTCCAGGTATCGGTATTATTTTCATTAATCGATTTCCTAAATCATAATCTACAATTTCTTCAGGCCAATTCGAAATCTTAAAAGAATTCTGTATGTCTTCGACTTCAAGACCGATTACTGCTGTGTTTGGTTTTCCTTTGAATTGTCCATCACCAGCATAGTGGTCTCCATGCTTATGGGTATGAGCAACTACTAGTTCAACTTCTCCATTCTTTTCAGACCAATCGTTAACAATTCTCTTTACAGTTTCATAAAGAGGGAAAATATCATCTTCTTTAGTAGCTCCAGTATCCATCAATAGAGCTTTGTTCTCTCCAAAAAACAGAAACATAAAAGGTGCTTCATAATTTGTACACTTGTTTTGACGTAAAATATAAGTATTGCTATTATACTTAACTATTTGAATTGGCGGGTCAATATTTTTCTCACAGTTTTTAGAACCATGAATCCAATTTTGAGCAGTTAAATCAACGGTTTCTTCAATTGAAGGTTTGCAAGATAAAATAAGAATTAATGCTGATAGTAAGATTGTGATTTTTGTTTTCATGTGTTCGTTTATATTGGCTCTAACAGTTCGGTGTATGGTTAGTTCTGTGGTTCAGCAACTAATTTAGTAAATACAAAATCAACTAGAAAATCCGCTAGGACTTTCGTAAATTGTCTAAAATCAAGCAATGAATTATACACATTGTTGTGCTTTCGTTGTTAATTTTCATTTGACTTCTCTACAATACTGTTTAATTCTTCTTGCAATTCCGTTATTTCTTCAATCATATCTTTCAGCATTGGAACATAATTGTTATAAGTTTGTTGGTACACAGATACCACACGATTTTTATATATAGAACTAGTTAAAAAATAATCGTGTAATTCCTTACTTCCAACATCTGTCATAATAGTATCATTAATCCATTCAGGATACCATTGATAAGTGTCTCTCAAATGCTCTGTATGGTCTGCGATTTCGTTTGTAATTCTATTCTCAAGTTTTAGCATTTGAGTTTCCATAGCATCATAAACTCCGATGATTTTCAAAGTTAAACTATCTTTGTTTTCTAATTCCCTTAATTGGTTTACACCTGTTCTGTTTAAAATGGTTGTTTTGGTACCACCCAATAATCTTGAAAGCCCTTGGTCTAATAGGTCAAATGTTATAGAATCGTGTAGAACTTTGTCGAAAACAGATTTCTTTTGATTGTAGAAATCTAAATTTATTTTTAATTCAAGTTTGTCATTTTCAAAATCATTGTATATAAGACTGTATATATTCAAAAGTTTATTTTGGACTTTACGTTCTTCATTCCAATTATTAATTGATAAAGCAATCAAAATCCCAATAACAACAAGTACAATTTCCCCAATGGCATATTTTAAATATTTACCAGTCTTGTTTTTTTCCATAAGGTCATATCGTATTTTTCTAAAGAATTTTATCATTGATTAATATTGGTTTCAATTAGCTCGAGGGTCTCCTCTAAAAATCTCATAATGGCTTCTTCATTTGTAGTAACAAAGGATTGATTCATATAAGAATCAAATAAAAAACCATCGATTTCAAGACTAGTTAAAAATTCAATGTAATTGGATTTTGGAACCTCAATAGGTTTAATTATAATATCTCTTGCATAATCTTCTCTATCCATAGAGGTATCCATATTTCTTGCAGGTAACAATTTATTGGTCATAGAAGGTGTATTATTAATCCAATAATCTCTTCTAATAATAATATCCTCTTTATAATCATCTAATTCACCTGTCCATTGATTTAATTTGTATCGTAATTTTGAATCTCTAATAAGTTCAAGATTTCCAGATGAGCTAATATCATTAATGACACCTAA
>TARA_R110001632_G_scaffold175162_1_pt1 | contig 11170 bp, 10 predicted proteins | sample TARA_R110001632 | Tara Oceans TARA_R110001632 (sample SAMEA4398266) | marine metagenome | biome: Polar Biome; feature: [SRF] surface water layer (ENVO:00010504); material: water (ENVO:00002006), including particulate matter (ENVO:01000060) such as... | depth 5 m
ACCAAAAAAACGGCCAAGGCTATTGCAAGTTCATTCTCAGGTAATAACAAATCTGAATTAATACTTTTAGGGAAATTAAATATACTATTAGCTCAAAATTAATTCATGAGCTTCTTTATATCTAAATCTGTATAAATTTTCTGAACCAAGTTACTGTATGTTGTTGTAAAACGTTCGTTATTGATTAGATTACCAAATAGGGATTCTTGTCTAATAAAGGCAAGTGGGTCAGTTTTTGTGTTGCTTGCTGCAGCATGTAACTGATCTTGCATAGCATCTATAATTTCTATTTTTTGACCATTTTTGTCTATTCCCTTATCACTATAATAACACCAAGCTGCAATTACCAAGGTAGCATAATCAATACTGCCACCGCTAGCTAAATTATCTTGAATGGTAGCAATTAAGAATTTCGGTAATTTCGCTGAACTTTCTGAGCAAATACGACTTACGCTATCTTTAATGTTTGGATTTGCAAAACGCTCTTGTAAACTATCCTTATAAGCGGTTAGATCAATACCTTCTAATTTATCTAAAATAGGAGTTGCCTCTTGGTCCATGAATGCTCTTAAATAGGTAACGAATATATCGTCTTCCATACAAGCATTAATAGTTGGGTGACCATGTAAAGCACCTAAAATACCTAACACTGAATGACCTGCGTTTAATAGACGCAATTTCATTTTTTCGTATGGTTTTACATCTGGTACAAATTGTACGCCTACTTTTTCAAACTCTGGTCTACCATTAGAGAAATCATCTTCGATAACCCATTGTATAAAAGGCTCACAAGTTACAGGCCATTCATCTTTAAGGTCATATGTAGTTTCTGAATAATCAATATCAGATGGTGTGGTAACAGGTGTTATACGGTCTACCATACTATTTGGAAAACGTACTTCTTTTTCTATATAAGTTGCTAAGTCTTTGTCTTGTTCTTTTGCAAATGCAAGTAACATATCTCTTGTAACATCACCATTATGCTGAATATTATCACATGACATTACGGTAAAAGCTGGTAAGCCTGCTTCACGTCTTTTCTTTATAGCAGCCGTTAGAAATCCGTATATAGTTTTAGGACTATTAGGATTTTGTAATTCGTGTTGAACATCTGGATTCTCAAAGTCGAATTCTCCCGTTGCTGGATTAAAGTTATAACCTCCTTCAGTTATAGTTAATGAAACAATTTTAGTATCTGGATGTGCCATTTGATTTACAACTGGATGAGCATTTTCGTGCCCTAGTTTAAAATCTATTATTGATCCTATTATTTGCGAATCTATTTTCCCATCAGGATGCTTTACAATAAGGGTGTAAAGTCCGTCTTGTTTTATAAGAACATCATGAATTTTTTGATCTCCTTTTCTAAGTCCAATACCGCAAATTCCCCATTCAGAAGCATCCTCTTGCTCTTGTAGTAGATGTGTGTAATATGCTAGGTGCGCCCTGTGAAAACCACCAACACCAACGTGTACAATTCCCACTTTAAGTGAATCTCTCTTATAGGTTGGGGTAGGTAATTGTTTATTTATTGCTGCTAAATTATTGTTATTCAACATCATCTCTTTTTTATTTTAGCTTAATTTTTTTGATTTTCCACGTAATAAAACCCAGTAGGCTGTCACGAAATAAATTATGGTACAAATAAATGCATATCGGTAGAAAATCTCTCTATTTTCAACATATAAATTTTCATCGGCACTATCAAATAATACGATGCCTGCCAATACTAATGTAATTACCAGAGCTGTAATTGAAACGACCTTTAATATCTTAGACAAGAGTGAGGTGTCTTTCTTTTGTTTCGTTTCTAATTTGCCTTTTTGTTCTTGAAATGCTACAATTTTTTCATTGCGTATTTTTTCTTGTTCCTCTGCTTCTGGATATTTGTTTTTTGCACCATAACGACCAGCTAATAGTGTGTAAATGACTATCGTAAATAACCATGTAGGTATAAAAAGGTAAAAGAATGACATTACGTTGAAAGCATTTAAGCCAAACCCAAATACCAAACCTAGACCCCAAGAAACTATGGCAGGAGTGCTAAAAGTTAAGTTGCTATAAGAAGACCAGTAACGTGTGTAACCAATTCTTGGAAATATTTGATGCTCGGCAAATACAATTGCACCAACCGGCACTACCAATAAGCCAGCGTAAGTTAATAGTGGAAGTATTTGAGAAAATACAAAAGGAAAACATGCAATTGCAATGGTAATTAAACCAACGATAATTGTCGTCTTTTTTCTAGAATGTTTGTGGAAAATAGCCTGTGCTGCTAATCCAGCACGGTATAAGTTGGTTATGGCAGTAGTCCATCCCGCTACAATAACAATCACAAATCCAGACCATCCTAGTGCGTAGTATGCTACATCACCCGGGTCTAATTCTACAATAGATTTACCAATAATTACAGCTGCACCTGCACCCATAATACCGGCAGCTATCCAAGCAACATAATGCCCAAACATCATACCTGTACTAGTAGCTAATCCGTAAGATTTCTTTTTGGCAAATCGTAAAAGAGCCATATCTATTAATCCGAAATGGGTTATGGTATTTGCAGCCCATGCAAAACCAATTACTTCAACCAAGCCAATGCCAGGTTTACCAGAACTGTCAAGACCCGTCCAAATAGACTGATCTCCGAGAGTTATAAGGTCATCCCATCCATTTGGTATAGTTACTCCTAAAACATCTAATGACAAAGCAGGAAGCAGTACCATGGCGCCACTTGTAAACATAACAAATAACCACGGTGCACATATTCCAGAAAATTCAGATACGGCATTAAAGCCATACAAGGCAATAGAAACTACTACAAGACCAACACAGAAAACGATTACCACAAACCACATATTGGTAGGGTACCAGTTGAGCTGGGCAGGTATATCAAAAGCAAAACGAACTGCTGTTGCAGATACCGTTATCATTGCCGCGGAGATTACTGAAAATATGATAACGTTAGCCCAGTTGTAGAGCTTGGTCATTGAATCTCCTGCAATTTTATTTAAGTATGTATATAAACTTAATCTTGTTTCTACTGCTATGGGAGAAGTAATAAACGTCCAACTTAGAACCGCCAAAATATTCCCTATCAATAGGCCCAAAATTATGTCCATTGTTTTTGCTCCAAGGGCAACAAATGTAGCTCCAATAACAAATTCCGTTGCGGCTACATGTTCTGCTGCATACAGTCCGGCAAAATGAGTCCAATCATGTAACTTATGTTTTGCAACTGGTAATTGTTCTTCATTTAGATTTTCAAATGTTTTGTAATCGTTGGTTTCGGACATAAGTTGAGTTGGTAGTTAAGTTGTTTCTTAAATTAAATATTAGTTCTATTTACAGATTTACTTCTACTAGCTATATAAATAAACAGGCATGCAATGTATTTAATTTTAACAACAACCTTTAGATAAATTTGTTATTATTCAATTTCTTCAAACTAATGCAAACAGATGATTTGAATTATGGTCATTACACAATTAGAATTTATCTTGACTTTTAAAATCATTTTTGTCTAATCCATTATTGAAGGAAATATCTTTCCAATTTACTTTAACCCAAGGCTTATCACTAACTTTTGCATCCCATGTAGATTTCTTGTATTTACGTTTTGTAGGGAGTAAAATTCCATCTACTTCTTCATATTCAACCCTCATTAAATTAGGGGTGTCAAAGGATCCGTAATCGGCTACTGTAAATAAAAATTGGTCTACAAGTAATGTGGTTTTATTTATATATAGCTGATAAATATCTGTTGGTTTTGCGTCATTGAAATTGAATGAAACTTTTACAATATCATAAGCTTGACTATCTATGGTCTCTTCTCCAATATATTCATAGAAAACACCTTTGTCCAGTAATTTCTGAAACATGGTAAACCAGTAGAAATTAGTTGGTCTATTAAACGCCACCTTTTTTAAAGCGATACTATCGTTAACAAGCTGATCATTATGTTTTAGCCAAAATTCTTGACCGTCATATCCTTGTTCTATGGTTCCTTCAAGATTACTTAGCGTTCTTTCATGTTGACTGTATTTTCCAGAGGAAAGTTCACCATTAAAAAGATATTTTTCTGTTGAAATATCCGTCTTGCCATCAGGCGTTTGATATATATAGGTGTAAACAACATCCTTCTTATTTCTAAGGGCTTTATAGTTCCCAACTTTTTGAACCATGTTATACACTAGTTCATGACCTTTATTATTAAAGGACGAAGTAGAAATTTCTTCTTTTTCTATTGACTTTTCACCTTTACAAGAGGCTATTAAAAGGCTAAAAATTATTAGGGTGATAATTTTAAATTTCATTGTGGTTAATTTAGAAGGTATGATTATATTAGGGCTCCATTAGCACCAATAGTTTGTCCAGAAATCCATTTAGAATCATCACTGGCCAAGAATAGTACAATTCGAGCAATGTCAATAGGTTTTGCTAATCTGTCAAAGGCATTCATAGCACTTAGCTTATCGATAAATTCTTGTGATTTACCTTTTAAAAATAGTTCGGTTTCAGTTGCGCCTGGAGCAAGCGAATTTACTGAAATACCTCTTCCTATTTCTTTAGAAAATACACGAGTCATTTGCTCAACAGCAGCTTTAGATGCGGAGTAAAGCGCGTATGTTGGAAACATTAGTTTTACGGTACTAGATGAGAAATTTATAATATTACCATTGTCTGCAAGCTTACTATCAGCTTCTTGTAATGTATTAAAAATTCCTTTTACGTTAACATCAAACTGTTTTGTATAATCGTCTTGAGTGTTATCTTTTAATTTTTTCGAAATCATGACACCTGCATTGTTCACCAATACATCTATTTTTCCAAAAGTCTTGATGGCTTGGTTAAATAGTTCGGTTACTTGATCTCTATCACTGACATCTGCTTTAATGGCAATTGCGTTACCGCCATTTTTCTCAATTTCTGCAACCGTTGCTTCCGCATCCTTATCACTTTTAGAATGATTTACTACCACTTTTGCGCCATTTTCGGCTAATAAAAATGCAATCTCTTGCCCTATACCTCTAGATGCCCCAGTGATTAATATCACTTTGTCTTTTAATTTCATGAGTTTATTTTTAGTTGCTTGCTGTATTAGAAAATTAAAGGCTTATCAATTTATCTGCAACTAATTTTAAATTGGGTTCATTAATCTCTGGAGTAGGAGATAAGGGGTATAATTGTGCTCCAGGTCTACTTATAAATGCACCTCTCCAATTTGCCCATAATGCTCCAGATATATCCCAACCATGTGCAGCTACTAACAAACATTCTTGTGGTTGTATCTTCATTTTTCTCGCTGCCCAATTATATGCATCAACATGTGGTTTAAACTTGCCCATATCCTCTATACTTAACCGTTGGTCAAAGTATTTGGTAAGTCCGGCATTTATAAATTGTGTTTCAACACCTTTGTTTGATGAGTTGGTAAAAGAAACCAATTTGTAACCCGCGTCTTTTAAAGATTGTAAAGCAGATGGAACTTCTGGGTGTGCAGGCAATGAACGAATAGGGTCTACAATAGATTTTTTGGCTTCATCATGACTTAGCGTTATGCCGTTGTTTGCGGCAACCATTTGCAAAGCTGCAGCACCAATAATGGCAAAATCATTGTATTGATTTGCAACTGTAGACACAAGTGAATATTGCAACATAGTCGTAAACCATAGCGGTAACAAATCATTTCTGCCGTTTAGCGCTTTAGCAACGCTATCTTTCATAGCTGTTAAATCTAAAAGGGTTTCGTTAACATCAAAGAAAAGTACTTTCGGTCTTTCAAATAATTCTTCTTTTTTGTTAGCAAACCCTAGGGCAGGTATGGCAGCACCGGCAGCACCAAGGATGGTCGATTTTTTAATGAAGTTTCTTCTGTCTTTGTTCATAGTATCTGTTGTTTTAAAAACATTCTAAGCAGTATGTTTTTGGGTAAAAAAATTATTGTTTTATTTGTTTTAAGTAAATAGATAGCCCGTTTAAATATTCGTTTATCACCTTATCATCATCATAAAGTTTGCGAATTCCACGTATTCCTTCAAAAGCACTAATTAAATAAATAGCAGCTGCAGCACTTGAAATTTCTTTTTTAATAGAGTTCTCTGTCTTTCCTCGTTCAATTAACTCTATGAGAGCTCTTTTCCACTCCTCAATAATGTTTTTCAGCGCTCTTTGATATACCTTTTCATTATCCCCAATTTCATTGATAAGATTATTTGTGGGGCAACCGTGTTTCTTTTCATACATGGTGAAAGACTTAAGGCTGTTTAAAAAAGTATCTTCTAAAATAGCATATGCATTACCGTTTTGGTATAGTGGGTATACCATTCTTTTTTGAACTCTACTTTGTAATTTTTGGGTAATTATTTCTATGCCTAATTCTTTTTTATTTGCATAGTGATGATAGAAAGCTCCTTTTGTCATGGTAGTAGCCTTCATTATTTTTTCAATACTAGTAGTCTTAAATCCATCTTCATAGAAAAGTTTAAACGCCTCATTGAGTATGAGTTGTTTTGATAATTCAGATTTTAAAGACTGTTTCATATCGTAAATATGCTTAATAAAATACGGAGCAGAATGTTTTTGATAATGTTTAACGTATTCTTAACTAGAAAATAATTTGTTGTTTTTGGTTGAAGTAAAAAACGTATTTAGAGAATACTGGTCAAAAAAAATGAAAGTTAATGATACCAAAAGTATTTCTAATTTAAGTTTAATCTATACTCATTAGGACTCATAGAAGTTTTCTTTTTAAAAATTTTACTAAAATACTGTGGATATTCAAACCCCAAAGAATATGCTATTTCACTAGCACTTTTCTTTGAGTTTAATAGTTTGTTCTTTGCTTTTTCTATGATGTATTGGTGAATGTGATCTTGGGTTCCTTGTCCGGTTTCTTTTCTAAGCAAATCACTCAAGTATTTAGCCGAAATATTCAATGCTTCTCCACAATATTGTACCGTTGGTATACCAAGTTCAATTTGTTTGTTTTGACTGTAGTATTCTTTGAGTAGCTTTTTAAAATTAGCTGCTATATCTTTATTTAAATTGGTTCGTGTGTAAAATTGTCTGTCATAAAACCTAACACAATAATTAAGTAACAATTCTAGATTAGAAATAATAATGGTTTGACTATGAGTATCAATATTACCGCTGTATTCTTTTTCAATTTTTTGTACTATTTCAGTCACCGTTTTTCTCTCGTCATCTGATAAATGTAGTGCTTCGTTAGAGGCGTATTCAAAAAAAGTAAAGAGGTCTATTTTCTTACCTAGTTCAGATTTTCTAATTAAATCAGGATGAAACATCAGCGTCCAGCCTTGGTCTGTGGTGTTAATGTTTTGTTTTTCAAATTCCATTATTTGATCAGGAGCCATAAAAATCATAGAACCTTCTTGGTAATCATATGAATTTCTACCATAGTTTTTAATGGTAAAAGCACAATTATCTTTTAAACTGATATGATAAAGTCCTAAGGAGAATTTAAAATTTTCTAGACCAATCTGGTTCCAATTTTCGCCAATTCTTAATACGGAAATTAAAGGGTGTTTTGGTTTATGTAAACTAAAGTAAGAATGAACGTCTGCAACATTTTTAATTTCAATAATTTCCTTCATAATAAATTACTTAAATATTCTGCCACCAGTTGGGGTAGGTGGTAACTGAATCCTTTACTAATATTTCTTGCCCAATTTGTGGTGAGATCAAATTAATATTAAGTTCGGCTGCCTTTGCTTCAACTCTTATAATTGGATCGGTCCATTCATGTAATGCCAATTTAAAACCTGCCCAGTGAATTGGCATTATCTTTTTTGCTTTAACGTCGATACCGGCTTGTGCTGTTTCTTCAGGCATCATATGAATATCTGACCACATTTGGTTGTATTGACCGCATTCCATCAATGCAAGGTCAAAAGGACCGTATTTTTCTCCTATTTCTTTAAAGTGATCAGCGTAGCCGCTATCACCGCTAAAAAAGATATTCTCATTTTCTGAAGTAATTACCCAAGAACTCCACAAGGTACTTTGCGCATTATTCAAACCTCTACCTGAGAAATGTTGTGCTGGCGTACAAACAAATTTTAAATTACCGAATTGAGTCTCTTGCCACCAATCCATCTCTGTGATTTTACTCTCAGAAACTCCCCAAGCAGTCAAATGATTACCAACACCTAGCGGAGTGTAGAAATGATTTGTTTTATCCTTAATCTTTAAAACAGATTCGTAATCTAAATGGTCATAGTGGTCATGAGAGAAAATTACCGCATCAATCTGTGGTAGTTGTTCAATTGCTATGGGGAATTCTTTATTAAATCGTTTTTCACCTAAAAGTGGGTGAGGGGCAGCCACTGTACCAAACATTGGGTCAATTAGAATATTTTTTCCATCAATCTGTAATAAAAAAGAGGAATGTCCAAACCAAATCATTCTTGCTTCTCCACTGTAATCTGCAATATCAGTAGAATCTATTTTTTGCGGAATTAAATCTGCTTTAGGGCGCCCGTTGGGCACTTTGGTAGTGAAAAAGGTATACGCTAAACTAAGCTTATCAGAAAAAGCTAAATCTTCTGGTACCGGTTTTACATTACGAAATTTACCTTCTTTAAATTGCTGTGACTGCTCATAGCCTACTTTCTGACTTTTGGTACTATTGCCACCAAAACTTGGATATAAATTGGTAAATGCCAGAATGGCGATAACCAGTATGCCAATTATTGCTAAGGTTGTTATCATTATTTTTTTTAAGATGCTTTTGATCATTCTATTTATATTGACTCATAATCACTTTATCAAATATACGGTCACCAAACCACTTACGTAACGTTATAGCTAACTTTGCCGAATACCCTTTAACGTACCTAATTTTCGGATTTTTTACCGTAGCCGCCTTGGCTATCGTTTTGCCTAACACGTTTACATCTGTAAAACAATCATTAGTAAAATCTTTTTTCATGGTGTCTGCAACTGAATTTGCAAATGTTGCATAGGCTCCCTTACCTGAAGTTTCTCTCAAACTTTCTGCGGCAATTAAGCCCCAAGGGGTTTTTATTCCGCCAGGTTCTACAATGACCACATCAATGCCAAAAGGCTTCACTTCTAAACGTAAGCAATCGCTCCATCCTTCTAAAGCATGCTTAGTGGCAAAATACCATGCGCCTAAAGGCAAATAAACCTTACCGCCCATGGACGATATATTTACAATTCTACCATACTTATGTTCTCTCATTTTTGGCAGTATCAATTGTGTAATTCGTGCCAAACCAAATATATTCACCTCAAACTGTCTTTTGGCCTCTGCTATAGATACATCTTCTACCGTACCGTAAGAGCCATAACCGGCATTGTTAATTAAAATATCTATTCTACCTTCTTTATCGATTATGGTATTTACACATGAAACAATAGAATTATCTTTGGTTAAATCTAAAGGCACAATGTGTATTCCTTGCGATTTTAAATCTTGCATTTCTTCCATTCTTCTTGCAGCTCCATAAACAATATACCCTTGATTTTTTAATATGTTGGCTGTAGATTTCCCCATACCAGAAGAAGCTCCTGTAATTAATACGACTTTATTCATGAGTATTTTTTAAATTCTATAATTCGGTTTTACTTTGACAAAATTAAAGGGATACGTGCTGATAGTTGTATGCTAATTGCCGAATGTTGAATACTTTTTACATATTGTACTTATTCAGATAACATCATGAAACAAATAAACCTCTATTTACAAAATTTGTAGATAGAGGCTTTGATTTATTAGAACTTCCCGTTATGTATTAATGTTCTGTTTTTACGTGTTTAAATGCATATAAAATTTTTTATACTGCTGGTTCTTTAGTTGTTGTAAAATACTTCTTCTTCAACCAAAATGAAACCCGTACCAAAAATATAAGCGCAGGTACCTCAACTAAAGGACCTATAACCCCAGCAAATGCCTGACCAGAATTGAGTCCGAATACTGCAATGGCAACTGCTATTGCTAATTCAAAATTATTTCCGGCTGCAGTAAATGCTACTGATGCTGTTTTATCATATTCTGCACCTGTGGCTTTGGTAAAGAAGAATCCGATAATAAACATTAAAGTGAAATAGATTAATAATGGAACTGCTATGATCAGCACATCCATAGGTATTTCTACTATGAGCTCTCCTTTTAATGAGAACATGATGACAATGGTAAATAACAGGGCTATCAAAGTCATTGGTGAAATCGTGGGTATGAATTTGTTCGTATACCATTCCTCACCTTTCAATTTCACTAAAATTAACCTGCTTAATATCCCCATTAAAAATGGTAACCCTAAATAAATGGCTACACTTTCTGCAATGGTGCCAATTGATATATCAACTATCGCACCCTCAAAACCGAAGTAGGGAGGAAGCACGGTGATAAATATCCAAGCGTAGAAACTGTATGCAAATACTTGAAATATACTGTTCAGTGCTACTAAACCTGCTCCATATTCGCTGCTACCATCGGCAAGATCATTCCAAACCAATACCATGGCAATACAACGCGCCAAACCAATGAGTATAAGACCTACCATATATTCTGGATAATCTGATAAAAAGGTAATTGCCAAGATGAACATTAACACAGGACCAATTATCCAATTTAGGATTAAAGAGATAGACAGAATTTTAGTGTTTCTAAATACCTTTGGTAGCAACGCATAGTTCACTTTTGCCAATGGCGGATACATCATTAATATGAGACCTATGGCAATAGGAATATTGGTTGTGCCACTGTTAAAGGTATTTATGATATCTGGAAAGCTTGGAAAAAAATAACCGATCCCAACGCCTAAAGCCATTGCGGCAAAAATCCACCAGGTTAGGTTTTTATCTAGAAAACTTAATTTTTTAGATGCCATTTCTACTTGTTGATTTGTGAGAATATGTAAAACAATTCCGTTGCAATTTGAATACTTCTTTCAGCATATTTTTCTGCTTGCTGCGGCGTATTATCATACGCTTTTGGATCTTCAAAAGTGATAGGTACTCTTTTTTCGGCACCTGCAATAAAAGGACAACCACCATCTGCTTGTGAACAAGTCATAATTGCCGCAAACTGCGAAGCCGGATTAAAAGAATCTTCATATAATTTAGAAAAACCAATAACAGGATGTTCATTCTCAGAATACTTAATGGCATACACAGGATTACTGGT
>TARA_R110001632_G_scaffold70241_2_pt1 | contig 11163 bp, 17 predicted proteins | sample TARA_R110001632 | Tara Oceans TARA_R110001632 (sample SAMEA4398266) | marine metagenome | biome: Polar Biome; feature: [SRF] surface water layer (ENVO:00010504); material: water (ENVO:00002006), including particulate matter (ENVO:01000060) such as... | depth 5 m
GAAATAAATTAAATATTCCTTGCGTATTAGATTATAATACATTAGGTTTGTACTAACATAAACAAATAAGAACAAACAACAACATGAAAAAATCATTATTAATTACTAGCATCGCACTCATACTAGGTATGACGTCAAAGGCTAACTGTCCTACATCTGTAGAGATAGTAGGAAGCTCAATAGTATTCACGTATAGCGGAGGAGTACCAAACTATTCAGATATTAAGAAGGTAAGGTACTACACTTCGGTTGCAGGCGGTACAAGCTACACGTCAAGCACTGCGGCTACAGTAGCGACAGCTAATACTATTACTGTACCTAAGCCTCCTGCGGTAACTGTCACTACAACAATAACCGAAATTATGCTTAGAGTACCTAACAGCAACAATAACAATAACGGATATGTATGGGGTAACGTATGTACGTTTAACCTAGTGCTTCCTGTTGACCTAACTTACTTTAAGGCTGAAAGAGTTGACAATAGGATAGAGCTTGAATGGCAAACGGCTAGCGAATACATAAACGACTACTTCGAACTTCAAGCCAGCATTGACGGTAAGGATTTCGAGACTATTAACTTTGTCACAGGCAAAGGAACTACTAACAGTAAGACTACGTATAAGAGGACTTTAATTGATTCTGAATACATTTTCTTTAGACTAAAGCAAGTAGACTACGACGGGCAATTTGAGATACACCCAGTTGTAAAGGTATCGAAAGACCTTAGGGGTAATCTACTAAAGACCGTTAGATTAAATGCACTTGGAGTAGAATCCGCTTACGGTAACATCATAGTTGAGATATATACAGACAGCACAGTTAAGAAAGTAATATTACAAAACTAGAGCAATGAATCATTATTACACGTCAAAGGAAGAGCGAGTGTCTAAAAGCGTTATAGAGTCAAGAACAAGAGAAGCCAAAAAGAACGCACTAAGCGAACAGTTTTGGGAGTATGGCTATAACTTCTGTGTAGATTGCTTGCGTTCCAATGGCGTGTATTTAGATTGTTCCCACATCATATCGGTAGACGAGGCTCAGAAGACCAGACAGGCCGAACTAGCTTACGATAAGGATAACATAAAGGTGAGATGTAGAACTTGCCACATACAACACGATAACCAAAGCAAAATAAAAAACACATGAAAAGATTAAGAAAGTACTTAAGGAACTTAGCACTTAAGAAATACATAAAGCTGGGCATTATAGATAAGTTATGAAAGGATTGATAGAAGTTACCGCCACCAAAGGAGTCAAGATAATATCTAGCGAGGTCTTCGGAGACTTGGCCAACAAAGACAGGCTATTCGCTAGGCTTATGAACCATAATAAAATACTGCATTCGCAGCGTAACCTCTGGAAATTAACAAATGTTAAATTAATAAAAGAAATCAAATGACAGATAAAGAAAGAAAACAAACGCCTATATTCTCAGGAGTACTAGCCTATTTCCCAGACGCTATAACTGAGGTTGCAAAGTGTAGCCTTGCAGGACAGCAGCAACACAACCCAGACAAGCCTTTAGGGTGGGATAGAAGTAAGAGCGGCAACGAACTAGACAGTTTAACTAGACACTTAATGGAAGCTGGTTCAATGGACACAGACGGGGTAAGGCACTCAACAAAAGTCGCTTGGAGGGCTTTGGCTAACCTACAGAAAGAGATTGAAAAAGAAAGAGAACTCAACAAACCCTTGCCTTTTTAGTGGATAACTTTAGCAGTGACAATCGAAATTAATAATTATATTTGTATTAGTAATAACAACAACAAACAAAACAATGGAAAAAAAAGAAAAAGTATTCGCAGATGGTTTCATGTTTAAAATGAGACCAGACAGTCCTGACTTCGTAGTAGGTAGTTTAAGCCTAAAAGCAGACGAAGCAATTGAATTTATTAACAAGCACGCAGACAAGGGGTGGGTTAATCTAAATGTAAATGTAGGTAAGAGCGGTAAGCCTTATGTAGAGCTAGATACTTGGAAGCCTACGCCAAGAAGTGAAGAATCATTTAATTCACAATCAGTAGATAGCTTACCGTTTTGAAATTAGAGGACATATATTTCGACAAAAGCATAAGAGACTATGCTTTAAAGTTGACTAAAAACAAAGAGGAAGCGGACGAGCTTGTTTCTATTGCATTCGATATATGTTCGCAGAAGCCTTTCAAGGAAAACTTGAAGGGCTTTTTTGCTGTAGTCATGCGAAACCAATGGTTAAAAAAGTGCAATAAGAAAGACCCTTATTTCTTCAACGAAAGCTATGAAGATACAGAGGTGGAAGAGGTGTTAAGTAATATGTCTCACTATCACTCTAATATACTTAGAGCCGTGTCTAATGGTGAGAACCTTACTCAGATACATAAAGGAGCTTCGATAGGTTACAAGACGCTAAAAGCTGACTACAAGAAAGCTAAAAAAGAATTTAAAATTATGTACGAAAAAAACATTAAGGTAGCCATTGTTACCCAGTCGATAAGTGCGGTATCATACCACAGACTAATAGTGCCGCTTGTTAAGATGTCAAAGGACTACGGTATAGAGGTTGTCTGTTTAATGAACGACAAAGACGACTTCTTACAAAAGCTAGACGGAGTGACTCACGTTCTTTACAATAGAAATATATCTGCCCTTATGAAGCCAGAGGAAACAATACTTCTTTTAAAAGCTAAAGGGATAAAAGTAATATGCGATATAGACGACTACTGGATACTGCCAAAAGGTCACCCCACGAAACACTACTACTCTAAAAGCAAGATGGATAAATGTGTGGTAGCAAACATAAAACACGCAGACCTAGTTTGGACTACTACAAAGTTACTGGCTGAAAAGATAGCACCTTACAATGAAAACGTAGAGGTAATTAAGAACGCTATAGACCCACTAGAAAAACAGTTCGCTTATGATAACTTAAGTATAGATTTTGACACCTTTTTTTATTCGGGTGGACATTCACACTTACAGGACCTTAAGCTTTTGGGAGACACATTTGACAATGAAGAGTTTTACATTAAAGCTCCTAGCGTCCCTAGAAAGATGAAGGGAACACGTCAGCAGATAAGCAGCATTACAGAATACGCAAAAGACTACGTAGACTGCGGCATCTGTCTAATACCTTTAAAGGACAATGTGTTCAATAGCTGTAAGTCTGAGCTTAAGATGATAGAGGCTGGACACTTCGCTAAGCCTGTTATCGTATCTGCGGTTGAACCCTACACTTTACTTGCGACTAATAAAAACAGCTTAAAAGTATATAGTAATGACTGGGCTGCTGCGGTGAAGAAGATAAAGGGAAATCACAATATGCAAATAGATTTAGCTTTAAAGCTTAAGGAGGACGTAAGTTCAAAGTACGACATAGTTAAGGAGAACGCAAAAAGACTACAGACGTTATGACGGATAAGCTAAGAGATAATATAATTACAATGGTAAAGCAAGAGGGCGGCAGATTAGACTCCGCCCTTAAGCCTGAGTTCATCAAGCTCTGCCAGCAAGACTTTAACTACAGACCTGACGCGAGCTGCGGTAAGTGCATATACAAACACGCATTAAAACTATATTTCAAATACTTTCAATGAATATAAGCAAAATTAAAAGCAACCCCAAAAACCCTCGTGTTATTAGAGACGATAGATTCATTAAGCTAAAGAACTCTATAAGGGAGTTTCCGCACATGATGGAACTTAGACCTATGGTTGTGAATTCAGAGAATATAGTGCTTGGTGGAAACATGCGTTTAAAGGCTTTAAAAGAGCTGGGGTATACTGACATACCCGATGAATGGATAAAGCGAGCAGACGTGCTTACAGCTGACGAAGAAAGGCGTTTCATCATAGCGGATAACGTAGGGTTCGGAGACCATGACTGGGACGCACTAGCTAACGAGTGGGACGTTAACGAATTGATAGACTGGGGTTTAGAGGGATTTCCATTCGATGCGGACGAGATAGAAGAACCAATAAAAGAAGACAAGCAGATAGAAATTTGCGATAAATGCGGTAGAGAAATATGAGTACAAAACAGGACACACAAAAGGCAGCAATGATAGAGGCTCTAGAGAAGTCTCTAGGGATAGTAACGTCTGCCTGTAAGAATGTAGGGATAAGTAGAAACACGCACTACACTTGGATGAAGCAGGACGACGTATATAAGGAGTCAGTAGAGGATATAGAAAACATAGCCTTAGACTTTGCGGAGAGCCAACTACATAAGCAAATAAAGGAGGGTAATACATCAGGCACTATTTTCTACCTAAAGACTAAGGGAAAGAGAAGAGGGTATGTTGAGCGTACGGAGATACAGCAAGAGACTACCTACAAGAGTTTAGACGTTCAGATAATAAGTACTGGCATTCCATTGGCTGGTAGCGAGAAGGATATACTTGATTAAGACAGGAGACCTATATCTAAGCAACTATCATTCTACGGCTGACGTTATAGTCAATCAAGGAGGGACTAGTTCGGGTAAGACCTATGCTATACTTCAAGTCCTATTCACTAGGGCTATCAATGAGGTATGTACTATTTCTGTAGTAGGTCAAGATATACCTAACCTTAAGGTAGGAGCATTAAGAGACGCTCTAGACATATATAACGGTGACGAGGCTATCAAGCAGCAACTAACGTTCTACAACAGAAGTGAGCGTGTGTTTACGTTTAAGAACGGCTCTATAATGGAGTTCAATTCTTATGACAACGAGCAAGACGCTAAGTCTGGTAAGAGAGACTACCTGTTCATCAATGAGGCTAATGGTGTACCTTACAACATATATGAGCAGTTAAGCCTTAGAACCCGTAAGCAAGTATATCTAGATTATAATCCAGACGCTTCTTTCTGGGTTCATGATAAGATTATCCCTATGGACAATGCAGAGCTTATTATATCTGACCATAGACACAACCCTTTCTTGACAGAGAAGACTAGAGCTAAGATAGAGAGCCTTAAGGATAAAGACCTAGACCTATGGAAGGTGTACGCTAGAGGACGTACTGGTAAGATAGAGGGGCTTATTCTAAAGAAGTGGTACGTGCTTAATGAACCATTCGAGGATAAGAAGCTAATAGGATACGGCGTAGACTTTGGGTTTACGAATGACCCATCTACATTGATAGAGGTAAGGATGCAAGACGGTGAGCTGTGGGTTAAGGAGTTAATATATGAGACTGGATTAACTAATCAAGACCTTAGCCATAGGATGGAAATACTTGAGGTTAGCAGAGGTGCTTTAATCGTAGCGGATAGTTCGGAGCCTAAGAGTATAGAGGAGCTTAGAAGGCTTCGCTGGACTATTGACGGGGTTAAGAAAGGTGCGGACAGTATCATGTTCGGTATTAACTTACTTAAAGGCTACACTATTAACGTACACGCTAGCAGTACTAATCTAATCAAGGAGCTAGAACAATATAAGTGGAAGGTAGATAGAAACGGAGACAGTCTTAATGTTCCTATAGACAACTACAACCACGCGATAGACGCACTAAGATATTTAATAATGCACAAATTCAGTAAAAAAGGTTATGGGAAATACAAAGTTATTTAATCTGTCAGTAGGGCAGTATCAGATGTTAAACGCTATAGACGAAGAGCTGTCTATAATTGAGCAGAATATCTACGCAGTATCGATAATAAACGATATAACATACGAAGAGGCAAGCAAAATACAGCTTAAGAACTTCAACTTGATAGTAGACGATTTGAGCAAGCTAAACGTCCGTATGTTGGAAAGACTTAAGATAGATAACTCTATCATGCTTAAGGGTGTAAAGTATCACCTAGAACATAAGCCTGAGAAGCTAACAAGCGGACAGCTATTAGATGTGATAAACATACGCAGCAAACATCAAGGAGAGGGTGTGCAAGTCATGGACTTGTTACTGGCCGCTATGGCAGTACCTAAAGGAATGAAGTACGGGGACGATAACCTGACAATAGGCGAAAGAGCTGCACTAATAAGAGATGCTAAATTATCGGAAGTTTGGAACATCTTTATTTTTTTTTGGAATCTTTGGAACGCTTACTTGGACGATACGGAGGCCTCTTTAATGAGGTGGATGGACAAGTCGACGAAGATGGTGAAGGAGATTTTGGACAGCGATGGGGACTCTACGGAATACTAGAGGCTATGGCTAAACTACACAATATAAGCATAAACGAGACTACTAAACTAGGGTCTATTGAGTTCCTGAACTGGTGGTCATACATGGTAGAAAAAGCAGACAAACAAAAGAATGAGCAATAAACAGGAGCAACTATATAAGGGTCTTACAGTCTACTGGCAGAAAACCGTAGACGAGCTAGTAAAGTCTCTTTACGATGTAGGTAGAGTAGCAAGCGGAAAGACCGCACAAAGTATAGGAGCGTTTAATAAGACACCTGTACAGATAAACTCTAAAGGGTTTAAGATAACTATAAGTATGCCCGACCACTATCAGTTCCTAGACGAAGGGGTTAGCGGGACTAAAAAGAACACGGGTATAAGTAGATTCAAATACAAGGACAAGATGCCCCCTATAAAAGCTATACGTAGATTCATGCTCAATAGAGGTATAAACGCACCCAGAGGTAGCAATACGAAGTCAGGGAAGCGTAGAGATGCAGAGTCTATCCGTAACGGTATAGCTTTCGCAATAGCTAGGAGCTTATACGAGAACGGACAGAAGCCTACAAAGTTCTACAGCAAAGTAATAAACGATAAGAAGCTAAAGGATTTCGAAAGAAGATTGACCGATTTGTACAAGGCAAACATCATAGAGTCTATAAAAATAAAATAAATTAAATATTTCTTGCATTGTATTGGATTATTATACTATATTTGTACTAACAAAGAAAGAAAGATATGACACAAACAATCAAAATCACAGCATCAGAAATTAAAGTAGGAATGAAAATACAAATAGGCGGCCTATTTCAATACGAAGGTAATCCAGCCTATGAGAACAAGGCAAACGACTTCTCAGTAGAAACAGCTAACATAAGAAAGAAATCTCCAGTTTACACAGTAACAAGTATTACTGAGCCAATAGCAACAGACAGATACAGAACGCAACATAAAACAGTTACTAGAAAAGAAATGCACATAACATTTGCAGAGGTTGAGGGTGTATGCGACATAAGTTCTAAAAACAAAGTAGTATTAGTATAATAATAATATGAGTAATCAAATTAAATGCAAGTATAGCTTCTATACTTGCTATAACTTAAAAAAAGAGTTCCATTGCAAAGAAGTTTGCGATAACTGCGAAGGCGGTCAAAACTATCAAGAGCATATTAATCAAAACATGATACAGACACCAACAACACTACAAGCACTAAAGACATTAAGAGACGCTGGATATTGCGTCGAGAACTTACCTCACATCTCAGACGTTCTAGACGTGTGTCACTGCACCAGCTCGGAAGCAATGGCACTACTTGACGACATGAGCGAAGAAGCTTACGGAGAAGACAGGATAAACGATTTTGCGGAGCTTTACGAATACGTAATAAAGGAGGACGGACTTAGAGATATTTTCACTTTCTATTCAACAGACATATAAATAAATAAAATTAATTCTTTGCGTATTGAATTATTATACTATATTTGTACTAACAAAGAAAGAAAGAAATGAACGCAACAATCAACTTTAACACAAACAAACAAGCTGAAGACTTCGCACTACAATACTCTAGAACTACTCTAGGAGGCCATACAATAGCAGACACTAAGGTTTCTGTTTATAATGTAGACGCAGAAACAAAAACTTTTATAGACGAGTATATTAATCAATTAAATAATTAAATAAATAAACACAACATGAAAAACACATTTAAAACACTATTAACACTTTTAGTATTATCAACACTATTCACATCTTGCACGCAAGAGTCTACACCAACACCAACGCCAGCAACTATTGACATTAGAGATGCAGCGGAAGGGACTTTTCAATCAGACTTCGCTCCTATAAGGCTCGTGTTCGTAAAAGACCCAGACTCAGTAGGTCAAATGTTAGTGTTAGATTACCAAACTAACGAAGTCAATGCAGTAATGTTCATTATCAAGGAGACAAGGGATGGATTTACTTACGGCTTTGAGAATGACGTAATGACAGGAAGATACAATAAGATTGAGGATACACACACACTATTAGAGCCTAATGGTACAGAATGGTTCTTTCCTAGACTAGACGAATAAGGGAAGCACCCAAGTAGTCTGGATAAGCCTCTTAGAAATAAGGGGCTTTTTTAGTACCTTGAATTTTAAAGGGGGTCTTTGTATATATAAACACATGGCGATTACAATACAACACCAACCCGATAATTCTTACGTGTACCCAGCGTATGCTCCGATAGAGTATTTGTTAAGCTCTGACAATACAGCGGAAAGCGGCTTCAAGATTATATGCAAAGTATTCTATGAGCCTACTTCTTTATTGGTAAGCACTCAGCAAATAAACATACGACCTTCAAGTACTCAGGCCATACTTAGCATTCAGGATGTAGTGAAATCCTTCCTAACGTCTCAGTACTCGCTATTAGATGGAGACTCAGTAGGTATACAAAATTATAGCTTAACTGCCTTCAATGTAACGTTTCAAGAGTACTACGACGGAGCTTTGCAGGGGCAAGTAGAGATATCAGATTCGCTATATGCCAACAATGCTTCCCCTAAATACATTCAGTTCGCATCTAACCATTGGCAAGAGTACCAGCTATCAAACACACAGCAACAGAAGTTACTGCTAAGCAACTTCAATAATAATAAGATACAAGATACCTACTTCTCTGCTACGTTTAGTGGTAGCGATAACTGGCTAAAAGTTAAGGAAGACCAAAAACTACAGATACAATGGATTCAACGAAGCAGTACAGCTTCCTTTATGGTCGAGCTACTTACCATAGGGGCTGATTTTGGAACTATATCTGTAAGCATATTAAACAACCCTAACACAACAGAAGGGCAGTATTCTTTAGACGTAGGCAGACAAGAGGTGACTTCTCACGCTTGGGACAACGCCCCTAACTTCACCAACGCTAAATACTACGCTATATGCTTTTCAAGTTCAGGAGCTGCTCCGTTTAGCTCTAAACGCTATCTTTACGAAATAGACAATTGCGACACTAACTACACAAACTACGAACTACACTATTTAAATAGATGGGGAGGCTTTGATAGCTTTGTGTTTGACGGAAAGAGTACGGAGACAACAAACGTAGATAAGACCTTTGCGAAACACTCTACAGATAGAATAAACGGAACGTCTTTACAGTACACTACATCAGCACAACGCACAAGGGCATTTAATACGTCCGTAAGAGAGTCCTATAGTCTCAATAGTAGATTACTGTCAGATTTCGAGTCGGATGGCTTAGAAGACCTTATATCGTCTCCTGAAGTTTACTGGAATAGTCCAGACGGTTTTGTTAATGTGAACGTACAAGGTACTACATATGAGCGTAAGAGGTCTGAAAACGGCAAGGTGTTTAGTTTAGCTTTGACAATGACCGTAGACAATAGCGATAAACGACAATGGTAATAGAGCACATTATAGCTGGCAATATAATTCCTCACAACGAAGGGGCTATTCCTTTGACTAAAGAGGCGTATGATGTTAATAACCCGCAGAAGAGGCTTACGGATTTTAGTAAGACTATTACTATTCCGTCGGACAAAAAGGTTAATCAAATATTTGAACACTCTTTCGACGTAAATGTTCAGTTTAATACATTCAATCCGAACCTAAAAACAAGCTACCAAATCGTACAGGACGGCGTGCTTGTTATGGACGGATATTGCCAGCTATCAAGCATAGAGAACTTAGACGGTTTGATAACCTACAAGATACTCGCTACTGGTAAGGTAGGTAATCTGTTTGAAATAATAAAAGAAAGGTACTTACAGGACCTAGACCTTACTGCTTTAGACCACGTTTGGAATGAGTTTAATATAGAGGAAAGCTGGACTGCCCCAATAGGAGAAGGGTATGTTTATCCTATGATAGATTTTGGCAGGACAAGGTTTGACCAGTGGGAGGTAGACGAATTTAAGCCAGCAATATATTTAAAGCAATACATAGACGCTATTATTTCAGAGGCTGGGTTCACCTACGATAGCACCTTCTTTGATACTACGCTATTTAAGAGCCTTATAGTGCCTTACGGTAGCGGAAACATACCATTAGACAACGCAGGTATATTATGCCGTGAGTTCGTGCTAGGTAGCGAAGGCGGTCAAACTGTAGACTGTCTAGACTTTTCAAGCTTTGAAGAAGTAGAAAGTAGTACGTTAATATTTGGCGAAGATGGTGGTGTTGGGTTCTATACGTCGAGAGTGATAGCTGACGGCGGAGTCGTTGAAAACGTAGATTGCCTAGAGGAACTATATGGAGAGGATAGCGAAACTTACAACACTTGCGATGAAGAGTATAACCTAACTACTGGACAGTTTGTAGCAGCTCAGGACGGCAAGTTTACTTTTCAGGGTGAAATTAATTTCGACATGAAGTACACGGAGAGTAATCCCAATACTACATACGCCCTAAATGAAATATCCTTCCCTATAAATAAGGTTGAAGAGGATTTTAGAGCAAAAGTAAAGGTGCATATTGTAGAAAAGACTGGACTTGTATATACTGTAAAAGAAACTATTTTCGCTAACTTCTCGGAAGGTGCTTTAGCTAACTCTTTGCAGGGTGGATTCGGCACGGTTACTAATATACTTAACAATGTTCATTATTTCAAAACAGGAGAAGTAGAAGTAAAGCAGGGGTCTAAGTACTTCCTGTCAGTTGGGGAGGTTAAATACGAGGGAACTAGAATAGTTTACTCCTTAAATCAACCTTCATACGTACCTATCTTTCAAACAAATTCCGCAGACTTCGAGTTCACACTACAAGAGTCTACACTTGCGTCTAAGTTGGTAGACAAGCAATTACTATCAGGGGGCGATATTGACACCCGTTTAGTAGTGCCAAAAAATATCAAACAGATAGACCTCCTTAGTAGCGTAATAAAGCGTTTCAATTTATATATTGACTACGACCTACTAGACCCTAACAAGCTGATTATAGAGACTAGAGATGACTACCTTACGGAAGACAAGGTAGATATAGAGAGTATGATAGACAGGTCCAGAAGCTACGATATAAAGCCTCTAGGAGCGTTGGATGCTGGTAGGTATATATTTACAGA
>TARA_R110001632_G_scaffold180474_2_pt1 | contig 11143 bp, 16 predicted proteins | sample TARA_R110001632 | Tara Oceans TARA_R110001632 (sample SAMEA4398266) | marine metagenome | biome: Polar Biome; feature: [SRF] surface water layer (ENVO:00010504); material: water (ENVO:00002006), including particulate matter (ENVO:01000060) such as... | depth 5 m
CTGTTCTTGTTTAGCTTTAATGCTTTGACTCCACATAGACATCACACCACCTAGTACACTAGAGCCTAACATAGTTATCATTTCAACTGGTAAACCACCTAACATTATATTTTAATCTTTCCACCTGAGTATAGTTTTTGAATAAACTTTTGACCAGAGTTATCAATTAGTTTTCCACCTGACTTCATATCTTTTTTAAACTTTTTATATACGTCAGGTTTATTAATAGCTAAGTAAGCTTTTTGTTTATCAGAAGCAAAAGGCATTAATCTTTTTTAAACTTTTTATATATATCACTAACAATTTTATTTCCATCAAAAGCTCCTATTATAGGTATCCCTCTTAATGCATTTTTTATACGAGATACACGAGCATAAACTGTCTTACCTTTTTTTCTTCTTACTTGAGGCATCATACCACCACCAGCTAGTTTCATCATCTTACCACCATACATTTTAGAAACTACTTTATCACCATCACCTAATTTTTTAAAATCAGATCCAGTAATTTTACCAAAGGGAGGAGCTACATCTATATTTTTTTGTTTACCTTTTAACATATTATTTTACTCCAATGTTTTTTACATCTTTAAGATTAGTAGCAAATGTATTACCTTTAGGATAATCTGCATCTACCACAGCTTCTATAGTTCCATGTACTTGAGGACCCTTACGAGCAGCACCAAAGCCTTGTCCAGTTGGTTTACCTGTAATGTCTTCTAAGTTAGCAGGGTAACGTAATAAAGTATGTGGTCCTGCAAGATTACTTTCTTTTTCCATTTTTCTTTTCCTTGTTAATTATTTTGTAAAAGTTTCAATAAATTTTGAGTGTCTAAATTCTGAGGTTTCATCATCTTATAATTATTTTGTGGAATATATTTATCTTTTGGGGTAAACATTTTTTTTGCATTTTTAAATTTTTTTTTATTACCCGGTTTATTTACTTCTTGAGATATATTAGATCTATTAATTGACATTAGTTTGCACCTTGAATAACTGTATTAGGTCCTCCATCAGGACTCTTAGGATTTTCCATATCATCTTGTCTTGTACGTCTTGCTTGATTACGTAAAGCATCTATTGAATTTTTATATTGTGCTTCCATCATTGGAACATTATTCCAACTTTTCATAAAGATTGTAGCTTCTATCATACATGCATTAAACAATGCATTATAACAAAACTCACTAAAATAATTTGATGTTGTAGCACTTGTCCCTGTAGCACTTGATAAGGCTAAAGGACTTTTAGTATAGTGTATTTCACTTACCACAGCAGAAGCTGGAGTAGGTACTATATAAATTTCTGTATTATTTTTTCTTGAATAATATCTAGGTGTACCTGTTGAGGCACTTGCATAGGGCCAGTAGTCTATTGCGTACTCATAAGGACGTTGTAATAAAGTTGTAATGTTAGAAGTTGCACTTGTTCTAAACATTACATTACGAACTACTAAAGCTCCACTTGGTAATGTTGCATTAGGATTACCTGCTGTAAGTGTAACAGATGTATAATAATCTAAACCTGAATCGTCTAATTCTTTAACCAAACGATCTTCAGCTCTATTAACAAATGCAGCAATTTGTTCTTCAAACTCTGTTGATTCATTCTCTGCTGTATTTATAATATCTGTTTTAAGATAAGAATAAGTTGCCATTGTTTACCCTATAAATAAAGTTACACCACCATTGGCTCCAGGAGTTGATACAGAAATTGTAGAATCACATTTAATACCAAGTTCTCCTATAAAAATATCTGCTTGTCCACTTGCAGGTACTTGAAATTTTATTTTACTACCTGTAGAATCTGCTATATCAAAAGTTCCTAAAACAGTTGAGTATGCATGTATTGCTAAAATACGTGAACTACCTTGTGTAGTTACAATAACTCCATCACCTTGTCTAAATCTTGCATTGCTTGCCATGTTATTTCTTTCTATTTAAAAACTGGAGAGATGGAATTACTCTCACCTCTCCAGAATTATTAAGTATTAGACTCCAGGGTTCCCATACCAACCTCTCCAATCAGAAACACCGAAAGAATATCTTTCACGTGCTTTGAATCGAAGGTTGCCAGTATCGAAATCTGGTTCCATTTTAGTTTGTAAAGGTGTTCTAATAAACATTTTAGTGCTATTTGGAACATCAGTTTTTACCCACCAAGCATCCCCATCATTGAATCTTCTATTTATATAGAAGCCCTGAGGAACCATTCCCATGTGTCTTGTAGGATTGATGTCATTATCTGAACTGCTGGTTTTTCCAGGTGTGTTCAGTATAACGTCAGCAATATTCCAAGAATCTACAGGAATGTGCAACGACATAGCACTAGCTCCTACTAAAATACCTCGATCATCTTTAGTCTTTTGAATTTGAGTTAAAGTTGTTTCGAGTGTACTCTGAGCAAGGTCAGCATTTGTACCATTGTTTGCATAGTTACTTTGTAGTCCAGCTACAACTGTAGGATGTGATGCTGAAATAAATGCAACACCATCTCCTATTGCAGAAGCACCAGCAGTAAAAGCATTGTTATACAAAGCAGCAGCTTTCGCTTGCTTAGTATTTGCCATTGCTCTTGCTAGTCCTTTTGCACGTAACTTAGCGAAGGTATCATAAAGATTATCCTCCATTGCTTCTTCAGTTACTGCAAAAGCTAATGCAATTGTTTCATTAGTATAACGTGCAGTATAAGACTCTGTTGCATCATCATAACTAACGGCAGCACCTTCGTTCTTAGTTGGTGCTGTTCCAAAACCTGTGAAGAGTACTTCTTCTTCAAAGGCACGATCTGAGTTCTCTATATCATATAGAGGCTCATGTTCATTGTTAACATCTCCGTATTCCAATCCAAAAACTGCATTAAGTCCAGGAAGGAGTTCTTTACTAATACTAGCTCTATTAATAGCCATTTTTAATTAATCCTTTCTAGATTAAGCTGTTGTAGAAACTTGAGCGACAATAAAATTACTTCTATGTCCACTAAGCCAAACTTCTACAATAGGGTATGGATCAGTCGAATTTACATTACCTCCTACGGAAGCTCCATCATACATCTTACGTCCAACAATTCTTGCGTGAGCACCTATTTCTACGTTAGCTCCAACTGGTGCAGCAACCAAACGATAGTTTGATTGACCAGTAATTGTTGATCCAGCAGAAGCACTAGAAACTGTACAAGTATAACTACTTATAATTCCTAGTTCTCCATCAGATAATGTTGCATCTGCTTGGATGTGATATGTTTGTGAAGGATCAGTAATGACATGTAATTTAACATCTGATGCAGATAATGCACCTGTCCAATGACGAGAGAATTTTGGTTCTCCGTCTTCTACATAAGTACAACCTTGGAAAACACCTGAAGGTTTCAATGAAGTTGATGCTAGAGGTGTAATAGTACCTGCTGTATCAACAACAATCATATCGCCTGTAAAGATATCTTTAGGAAGTAATGCAGTAATTGCATATGCAGAATTGGAAACAGGTTGAACTATTTGTCCAAATGCTTCTGTATTCGCTTGACCATCTCTTTTTCGAACTGGAAGAAAACCAAACGGGTTAAAACTTGTAGCCATCTTTATTTCTCCTATTTGAAAATTAAAAAAAACAACAAAAGACTTAGCCCTGGAATTGAGGGGTTCTTCCTTTTGTTACTGTACTTTTAGAATTATTACTAATTGGCATACGTGAGTTGGATGCGTTCATCAATTGTGAATTTACTGCCTCCATCTGTTCTACCGATTTTTGTTTGTAAAATTCTTTTTTAGCCTCTAGCTTTTTCGTAGGTATTTTACCTAACGCAACATCTCCACGACTGATGACTCCAGCATAGCGACCTTCCTTCCTCACGAATGAAGTTGCACTCATTTCAGGAACTTCTTGAGGAGTAACAAATTCCCATCCTTGATTCATTTTCTTACCAACATTCATATAGTCATCTTGACCTTTCATGTCGATACGTAACCAACCAAGTGTTAAACCTTCACCTTCAAATCTCTGTTTTACGTTATCAGGGATTGAAGTTGCATTAGGTTCTTCATATGTGTAATCTATTTCTTCTCTAGTTTCAGTTTCTCTGTTCTGAGTACTACGTGTATTTAATCGTGTCATATTATCCTCCACGTTTCATATTAATTGTTGTATACTCGCCTTCAGCTTTTTCTGTTTTAAGCTTTTCAGCTGCATACTTTTCAAGTGGTATACTCCATTTATTAGCTAATCTTATATCTCCTTGAGATAGTTTAACTTTTTTAGAGTTAGGAGAGGAACGTGAACTCCCTGATACAACTTGAGATGGATTAGACGTACCATCTTGACGAACTGGTTGTTCAGCATTTGTTTCTTCTTTTGTTTCAAATTTATGAGGAAACGCTGCTGTTATTCTTTTATTAATTTGATTATAAAAATCTGGATCTTCTGGTGTATATCCTTCATTTTTTAATTCAGCATCAATAGCAAGTGCAGATGCTGTCATGATATTATCTTTACCAAACCATTCATTTTCTTCAGCCCAGTCCTGTGCTCTTGGATCTGGAGTAGGTTGCATTTGTTGTTGAGGTGCAACTTGTGGCTGTGTTGGTTGTGGTTGTTCTTCTGGAAACTGTTCTCTTGTTATATGTAAATTTTTTAAATCGACTTGAGCTTCATTTAAAGCTTCTTGAGATTTTAAAAGTTTTTCTTTATCTTGACTATCAAAAGCATCTAAGTAAGAACTTCTAGCTAACTCAACTTTATCGTTTAATTGTTTTTCTGTTGCCTCTAAATTTAATTTATTAACTTGATTAAATTGATTTCGTTCTTGTTTAGTTTGATTTTGTAAGTTTTCATTTTGTTGTATGAGTTGTTGTATCTGCTCATCTCGTTCTTTTCTTTGATGAATAAGTCTTCTTATTCTTTTTTGAGCTCCTTCAGTTTCAATACCTTTTAATTCTTCAGGATTTTCTTCTTGTACTTCTGGTTGTTTCTTTTTTACTTCTGGTTCTTTAGAAGCTTTAACTTCTTCTTGTTGTTCACCTTCTACTTCATATTGAACTTTTTCTTCTTTGGTTTCTGTTTCTGGAACTTCTACTTCGTTCCACTCTTCTTTGTCTGCCATGTTAGCCTCCGTTGTATACGACACAAACGTATTACGTATTATAGTTATTAATTATATTATACCATATTTTACAGCATAATGCAAATTTAAAATGAACCTTTTGTTAAATTAAATGTTGGATCTAAATCTGTAGGATCTTGAACCTTCATAATTACTTGATCATCAAATAATAATAAAAGCCTTACTCCTTTATAAAATAGTTTTTGTCCAACATGTTTACCATAGGCAATGTAATCATCTTCTTTACACCATGCACCATTTGGAAATTTATCTGTATCTTGGTATGTTAAATCTCCAAGTTTTAATACTCTTCCAACTGTTGTTAAATATGCTATATCTTCTCTTGTTGAATCAGGTAAAAGGATTCCTCCTTTTGTTGCTGATTTTATACTTATGGGTCTTACAAGAATGTGATATCCTGGAAGCTCTGGTAGAACTCCTGGATCTTTCTCATCATCATCTGTTATCCATAAATCATTCTTTATACTTTTTTCTAAAGCTACTCCTTGCATTAGTCATCATCCTCTTCAGCATAAGTTCGTTTTTTAATTATATCTTTTAAATTTTGTTTAGCCCATTCTATGCCATATATTGAGCCAACGATTTGCTTATAGTGAGAATGATCTTCTGCAGATCCTGAACCTAATTGATTTTTTAAATTGGTTACTTCCTCACTATAAGCTGCTATTACTTCATCCCATATGTCCATTGATTAAATTTCTGCACATGCGTAACAATTAATCTCTAAACCTACAGATACTTCTCTTACGATTGGTGTTTTCCACATAGTATGTCCTTTCTATATTATATTATTAATTAAGCTGCAAAAGCAAATGCACCAGTTGTACCTGCTCCAAGATGTTGGAAGTTATAATTGATTGTCCACTTGCCTTCTTCTACACATGTAAAGTATATATAAGAACCAATACTAAACAAGTTAGTAGCAGCATCAGCAGGAGTATAAACTAAATTAGTTTCACCTACTGTTGATGAATCAAAAGTAACAGCACTACTGCCTCTTGATTCTATCACACTACCTGTTTTCCATACATCAGTACCTGCACAGTTAAAAGTTAGTGTAGCTGTTCCACCAGTTGTATCTACTGATTGAGCATGTACTACTACAACTCCTACTGTTGCTGCTGGTAATGTTGATGTTTGTGCTGCAGCTCCTGTAAAAGGATTAACATTAATACCTGCTACATAAGTTACATTAGTTGCAGTACCTTTAGCTGTTGCAGTTAAACCAGTTAAAGATGGTGTCAATTCTGTAATAACAGTACCATCTATATTAAGATCACCTGTTGCAGTTATACTACCACTACTGGTAATACCACCATTAGTACTAACAGCAAAGTTTGTAGTAGCTACTCCGTTTGATAAGGATATCTGTTTGAATCCTCCTTCAGACCTAATAGGTCCACTAAATGTTGAGTTTGCCATATTTTCCTCCTTAGAAAATTAAACTTATCGTCTTGGCTTGTCTGCTAGGGCAGTCGATAAGCTAGTTATAAATCCCTAGTAAAATTATGAATTAGTTAAAGAATCAGGATCGCCTCGTAGAACATCTCTTTTGTCAAAGCCTGTAGCATCTCTTGCTATAGGATCTCCAAAAGTATCTCGTCCATTAGGAACATGATCATTTATACCAAATTTATTTTTAGAGTTATTATCTTTAACTTCTGAAGAACCATTCTGTAATCTAGGTGATCCTGCTCCGTCATTAGGATAGTGTACTCCTCCATATTGTGGCATCTTATTTCTCCTCGTTGTTAGTTATATTACCCATTTCTTGCATTAACTGTAATGCTAATTGTGCTTTATCTTTTTCTTCTTGTTTTTCAGTTTTATCTATATCTTGTAAACCTTTTATATTTGCTGTCTGTCCCTTTAGTTCTATAGTAGCTTGACTAGCTGCTGACTGACTTAAAAGTTTTTGTTGTTCTAATTGTATTCTTTCTTCTTCAATAGCCATCTTAGCCATAACATCCATTTGTTTTAAAGCTTCTCTACTTGATCTGTCTTCATCACTTTTCTTAACTCTAGCTGATATATTAATACCTGCTGTTTGAGCATCAATCATTTGTTGTTGACGTTTTAATTCAAGCTCTTGTGTTTTCAAAGCCATCTCAGCATTTTCTGTTACAACATCAAGTTTTAGTTTTTCTCTTTCAACTTCTACTCTTGATTGTTCTAATGCAACCATTTGTTGTTCAGGTGATTGTGCTCGACCCATTTGTTGATTTGCATTTAAAACTTCTTTAGCTGCTGCAGCCATTACAGCTTCAATGCCTGATGGAGTTCTTTGTTCTGGTGGTAACTGTTCTACCATTACTCCAGTAACACCACTCATTTGTTCTTGGTACTTCATGATTGAATGTTCTTGTACATTGGCTTCAAGAACTGGACGCAGTCTTTGCATAATAGGATTAGCACCATTTGTAGGATCTTGTAAGTATGCCATCTTTACTTGGATATGTGCATCATGATTTTGTCCTGGGAATGCTGCAATAGGTAAACCTTTAGTTGCTCCCATAATATCAGACACAGGATCCATAGGTTGTGGTTTTGGTTCTTCTGGTAAAATCTCTTCCAGATTAGGCATGTTAGCAGCATTAAGTATTGTTCTGTTTAATGCCTCAAGATTAAACATACCCGGTGGAGATTGTTGAGCCATTTGTAATGCCATGTTTGCTAACATCATTCTATGAGCATTACTTGGTATGTTAGGATCACTTACTGGTACAACATCTACAGTACCATCAAAATCTTTTTTGAAAATATTTCTACTTTCATTTGGAACATCATATGGATATTCTGCTGGTAAATAATCATAATCTATTTGTGCAATAATTTTAAACTCATTACGTTGAGCTTTATGTAATCGTTTATGGATTGCTGAAAAGAATTTACTAGAAGCTTCTATTAAAGCCATAGTAGTTCCTACAGGTCCATAGGAGGCAGCATCAGAAATTACTTGTTCTGTGCTGTCTGCAAACTTCTGTCCAGCAGTAGTTACAAATTGTAGCATGTTGTATAGGGTTTGGGAAGGCTCTTTATAAGGGAGAGGGATAATAGCCTTTGAGAGATCTATACCAGTTGCTTCAACCTCCTTAAATTCACCAGGAGCAATGGGTTCGTTATCTCCGACCATCCTTACTCCTTTAGCCTTAAAACCTCCAGGTAAATTTGAAAACTGTCCAGCATCTACAAGATTACGCATTGCTGCGGTAGCTGTCATAGTTAAATTACCTAAGAAGTGTATTAGACCAAGACCATAAAATCCAAATCCAGGAACAAATCTGTAATGTACGAAATGGATTCTTTTTTCTTTTTTGGAATCGTTAGGTTCGTAATTTCTACGAATGCTTAATATCTGTCTTGATTGTTCTTCAACTGTTACAATGTAAGGAGCAAATTCTCCTTCTTCTGTGCTATCATCTGGAATATCTAATTGAACATGTTGTTCTAATAAAACATACTGTGGATCAGCACTACCTGTTGAAGACAGTCCAAGTATAGTATCCATCTTAGATGCAAAAGAAGTAGCTGTTGGATTACCTGCTTCTGGCAATTCGATATCTGAATAGATTCCACTATCTAAATCTCTTTGCATGTCAATAGGATTTTTATAAATAATGTGTGTGTATCTATCAGCCTTACGTAGATCAGAGGCATAGTAAGATACATAGAACTGATCAATAGGAACAAATTCTGATACAGGTCTTTTTAGATGTTCATCATAGTAAACTTTTTTAAAGGCAGAACCTATCAATGGTAAATGAAAAAGCATTCTTTCAAACTCATCAAAGTATTCTGGCATCTGTTCAGTTAACTGGTAGTTCATAAAGTTTTGAACACGATTAGCTTGTTCTTGTTTTTCAACAGACTGCGTACCTAGCAGTTGTGCTTTAACAGGACCACCAGCAGGAAAGAGTTCTTGTGAAGCTTTTGCTTGGAACTTAACTGCAGATTCTATCAGCAGGGGGTGAACTGCAGTACACGCACCTTCAAAAGGCTCACTAGCATCTTCTAGTTTTAATCCTAATAAATCAAATCCTCTTTCAAACATAGATTCCCAATCACCTCGAGAGTCTTTATCAGCTTGAAAGTTATCAAGTACTTCATTAGAAATAAATGTTAACGAATCATCATCTATGTTATCTGCAATATTACCATACCATTCTTCGGCAGATACTTCTTCTTGAATTTCTGTAGACTGTTCAAAATTAACAATGACTCCCCCATCATCATCTAATTCAAAAGTTGTTTCACTTGTGCTTGTTTCTTCAACAGGCTCCATAGGCACTACACTTGGTGCATCCTGTGGTATCATGTCAAACGGATTCTTCTCTGTAGCCATTATATAAATCTCTCCTTTATATATTTATATCTTTATTATATCACTAAACTCGCCAATATGCAACTCTTTTTTTATTTTTTTTATCTTCATCATCAAAATAAGGATCTTCAGGGTGTGTTAAGTGCCATGATTCTTTCATGTAATGTATTGCCATAGTCATGGCATCCACTTGGTCATCATGTGCTGCATTAGGAAACTGTAACATCTCTGTAAGTAAATCATCTGCCCAAGGTTTATTACTTGGTATCCAAACTTTTCCTGTTTCAATCATAGGGGAGGCGGCATAAACTCTACTAACTTTATCTCTGTCAGGTGTATATTCTTGTACAGGCAATCCAGATCTACGCATGTCCTGTATTAACGATTGTCCTGATGCTTTTTTTTCTACAATACAAACATCTGGTTTAAAATCATCATACAATATTTGTGATAATCTACGTAGTTCAGGATACTCGTACCGACCTCGCATATTTCCTAAGAGAATCATGTTTGGTGCATAGCTTTCATAGCCTAGAGCATCTTCATCATACATGGAAAAGATTCCCCATGTTTGAATAACACTATAATCTGCTGTAGTTTTTGTAGAAAAGGCTGTATCAAAAGTTTGTATTATAAAATCACAAGCTGGTGGATCTTCAAACTCCCACCATTTAATCCAATTCTTTTTTATTAAACCTCCTTCGTCTGGTGTAGGATTCTGCATGTATAATGCATTCCAATATCTACTACCATTTGAAGCTTTAATTTCATTTTCATCTATACGTAAATACTCATCTGGCTTCCATTCAGGAAAGTATGAAGAACCTTCTGGTAACTGTAACAGTTCTGCAGCTTCTTCATCTAGCCATGCAGGTATGCGAATAACTTCCCAAGGTATTGTTTCGTATTCAGAGTTCTCTTCTTGTTTTAATAACCATCCACAAAGATCATCATAATGATATCTTGTATTAATTATTAAGATAGATCCATTAGGCATTATACGAGTTCTTAGCCCTGCTGGATACCATTCTTTAATATATCTTCTTCCTGCATCTGAGTATGAATCTTCTTCGGACATGACATCATCAAGAATTGCGATATGTGCTCCTCGTCCTGCAATCTGTGATCTAACTCCAGCAGCATAGTACGTTCCTCCCTGGTTAGTCTTCCACTTTCCTGCAGCTCGTACATCTGATCGTAGGGACACTCCCTTGAAGATATCTTGAAACTGTTCAGTCGATACGATATCTCTGACACTACGTCCAAAATCGCTTGATAACTGGTCACTATGAGAAACTGTAAGTATTTCATGTTCTGGATTCCTTCCTATGTACCATGCAGGAAACAGTTTAGAACAGATAACAGACTTTGAAGATCTTGGTGGTAGAAATACCATTAACCTTTTAATCTCACCTGCTTCTAATTGTTTTAATTTTTCTGATATAACCTCAATATGTCTGCCCATCTTCCAATCAGATATCAATGTAGGTGCCACAAGCCCTACAAATTTAAGAAAATCATGTTTAACATGGTGATCAACATAATTATCCGTCATTAGTTTGGCAGTCATGAGTGGGGAGATAGGCTCTATTTCTGTATCCATAAACATAGTATAACATATTTATTTTATTAATGCAAGAAAAATATTACTTACAAGACTTTTAAAGTCTTTATAGTATTATATATATATATATATTATATATATTAT
>TARA_R110001632_G_scaffold3841_1_pt1 | contig 11136 bp, 13 predicted proteins | sample TARA_R110001632 | Tara Oceans TARA_R110001632 (sample SAMEA4398266) | marine metagenome | biome: Polar Biome; feature: [SRF] surface water layer (ENVO:00010504); material: water (ENVO:00002006), including particulate matter (ENVO:01000060) such as... | depth 5 m
CGTTATAAACTTGGTCAAATCCACATTGCTCTTGCGCAACTAAATTAGAATAAGAGCCTAAAAACCCAATAATTGTAAAAGAGAATAATAAATTTATTAATTTTTTCATCACACTTGATTAAAACACGTTTCGGTAATAAATATGAAGGGGATGCGGTTCGTCGCATCCCCTCCTCTAAGTGTGGTTGAGTATGGTAAATGTAAAAATTACACCCCTCTCTCAGTATCATAAGCTATAATATGATCCCTTCCTGTCATATTATATCCTCTTTCAGCTACCATTTCAAATACTACAGGATACATTTCTATTAAGGTTTCCCTAGTATCACCTGCAGGCATTACAAATGTTTTATCCTTGGGGATATTCATTTTAACTCTAAATGCTTCGATTTCATCTAATCCTTTATCAGTACCATCCCAAACAGGTTTGTAATGATAATCATCGTGAAAATTAATCATCTTTTCGATGTTTTCATAATGTAATCTAAACCTTTCATGAGTTTTGATAAACCTTTCATCAACAATTTTACCACCGGGAGTAACAGCATCCATAACAGGGATACTATTACTAAACTTAGGACTAAGAGATACGAGACCAATTGGATAATCGGTTTCGACAAAATGAGACCCTTCGGTTTCAATCGTAATGAGGATTCCTCTTTGTTCTGCAAAATGGGTAAGTTCATTTACTAAAGCGGGATGCATAGTTGGAGAACCACCAGTTAGCATCATTTCTTTTACATGAGGGTTCTCATCATAAATATTAATTATATCATTAAATGTAAATGTACCTTTTTGAGGGTGAATTGACGTATACCAGCTGTCACACCAGCCACCTTCACCAAAGTAACATCTATGAGTACATCCTGTAGTTCGAACAGCAATAGTGGGACGTCCAAAACGGGAACCTTCACTTTGCACACATCGATATACCTCTAATACAGGTAATACTTTATCGTAATTTTCTATTCTTTTATTCGGCATAAATCGCACTGTTTTTTCCGTGTTCTCTAAATTCTACTTGCTTAACTCTAACACGCCCTTCTGTTTCTTCTTTTACAAACGTATTAAGCTTACCATAAATATATTCAGCAAATCGTTCTGCTCCAGTAGCTGGGATTACTCTTATTTGGGCTGCTCCTGCTTCATCCATTCTCTGGAATGATTCAAGAAATGGATCATCTTCTGCTACAATCATAGTATGGTCAAACATATAATCCATCCATGCTTTGGGGTTCATACCGTCAATTTGGGTTTTAGCGCGTTTCATACCACCAAAATCCCAAACCCAATTCTTTTCATCAAGTTCTCCCTCAAACCATACTTTAAAACTTACCCCATAACCATGAAGAAATCTACAGTGTGTTTTTTCTGCTTTCCATTGGCGAAACACACAACTAAACCCATCAAATATTTTTGTTGATTGATACATTAAGCTGCGTTTAAAATTTGTTTAACATGCTTCTGTACAACATCCCAGGAGACAGGTCCAGATTCATCAGCATATGATACTGGATCAGGTCTTCCCACTTTAAGAAAAGCTTCAACCCTTTCCACCGATGAAGCTGATTTATAATCACTGTACCAAGTCCCATCAATATTAATGGGCTTATAACTAGTATTTGTATTTGCATAAATGATATCAAAGTCAAGTTCGAGCTCATCGCAACACCTGATTCCGTCTTTAAGTATATCAAACTTATCCCCACTAAGGTAAGGGGTAATATAGCTAACGCGATCAGCGTCCCAGTTACCTTCGGTGAAAGCCTTATAGTCAGCATCCCGGAATTCTTGTCTACAATCAGGGTAAATAGCGTGATCACCTGCGTGAATGCCCATAGCAATGTGGACTTTAGTATTTTTTTCATTTGCAATAGATAAGGCAACAGCCTGGATTATAGATGAGAAGATTTTATTACGGTTAGGGACAACAGTTTCCTTCATGTTTTCTTGTTCATAATGCCCTTCAGGTACTTCATCACCACCTTCTACGAGGGCACTATTAAGCATGGGAGCTAAACCATCAAGTTTAATTACTCCATATTCTACATCATAATCATCCATATTAAGGATATTTACTAATGCTTGAGCTCTTTCGAGTTCTATTTTATGTTTCTGCCCATAGTCAAAGCTAAGTGCGGTAACTTCGTACCCATCTGCTAGTAACCTTAGCAACACTGTGGAGCTATCCATGCCTCCACTCAGTGATAATACTGCTTGTTTTTTCATGTTACGTTTATTTGATTTAATAATTTAAAATATGTTGTGTTATGTGTTATTTTATCTAATATTTTAGAATCAAAAGAAGCATTTACCACTTCATCAATCTTAGTTTTAGGTTTAGAATTTAAACCAAAATTAGGATCATATTGATTTCCATCAAATGCAGCCATTATAGGATTTGAAGTGTCAATGCTTTCAATTTGTTTTATATCTTTATAATATACAAATTCTTGAGGGAGAGAACAACCTAAGAGATGAATTCTATCAGTATTTCCTATAAGACCCATATCAATCATGTCACAAATAACTGATAAACGACCTATGGCTTTACCCATATCTTTATTAGGATGTTTGCAAATATCGTTATAATAGCTAGCTCCATAACTAAACGCAATCTTCGTATAACCTAACCATTTATACGTTTGATAACACTTTACTACGTCACTAAACGATTTACCTTGCACAACAGCGACTTTTTCTACCCCATCTGGGAGTTCAATAAAGCTCCATTCTTTTGCTTGGCGCATGGAAGTAATTGCATCTTCCCAAGCATCAGGAACAATAAATTCATCTGGTTTGGTTTCCTCAATGATAGAAATCATTCTGCCTTTAGAATAAGGTACTCCAAGTTCATGGAGAGAATTATCCATTACAATATGACGGCGACGTGGTTTATTTTCCCTTTGGAAGAATTCTTTATATTCTTCATGTTTATCATACAAGTGAGGAAGTAAATAATCATAGTCGTTAAAACTAAGACTTTGCTCTAAATATGCAAGGGGGGTTTCATGTGATACTTTCATTAATAAGCGGAATCTAGTGAGTCAATTTTAATTTTAGGTGGACGACCCCTACGTGGGGTTGTACTTGGACGGTTATATTTACCATATCTCATCTCACAGTGACGATAAAACTCATCTAATGTGCCTCCAACCTCAATTACATCTCTTTGATAATCATCTCGATCCATTTTAAATGTGTTAAGAAAATCTTTTTGCAATTGCTTAAGATTATCATATTCATATTTTTCATGGTCTTCACGTAAACGTCTTCGGCGATTACGATCTATCGTAGTTTCAGCAACCCATTCACGGATTTCAGGAAATTGTTTACGTTTTTCTTCAATTTCCCAATCGCAATAATAAATTTGCCAACGGTAAGGACTATCATCATAGTCACCATTTTTAATTTTATCAATTAAAGGAGAATAGTTGTGGAGTGGTTTCCCCTTACGAGTCCACCTTCTCCACCAAAAGAATCTGTTGTAATTAAGACTTTGAAGTTTAGATAACTTCTTTTCAATATCTTCAATTGGAGGGGTTGCAAGCATACCCTAAATATACGAACAAAAAGTTCGAATTCCAAATTTATCTTTTACCTCCGTGATATTCTTCAGCGTGGCCCTCAACAATAAGTTGTTGATTAACGTTGATAAGTGTTATAGATGAATCATTAGATGTAGATGATAATGTCCCAACATATACACTAGCTAATGCTCTACCAAACTTACCTAAACCCGATACTTTAAGTATGCATTTATTATCATTTAGCTCTAAAATAGTTTTTAATCTATCTTTAGCCGCTAATCCTAATTTTTTTTCTTCTAAATCTCGAGTTCTAGATTCTGGAGTGTTAATCCCTTCCATTCTTACAGTAATTTTTTTCCAAGTACTGAATCCTAAATCGATAGTACACTTAATAGTATCCCCATCAACTACTCTATCAACGACTGCGTTATATTCGTACATTATTTCTTAGCAAATTTTTCTAAGCCAGCTATGCTAAAACTACCTAGTGTTATAATAACAAATGAATTATAAATAGCTTCATTAATTACAAGATCTTTTCCAAAATATCCAGTTGCAAGGTCTACTAAAGCAAAAATTGTCATTATTGTAAATGCCGAAAAACCAACTACGGATTTTTCATTAATGTCGTTGTCGTCTTTAAAAATGTCTGAGAATGCCATGTTGTTATGTTTTAAATGATTCTATAATTAAAACCGACTGAAAAATCATGCCATGATCTGTTCCAGTATTTATGGTATTTTCCTTGGGAAAATAATCCTAATTGTTTATTTACTTGCCATCCTAAGATTAAGCCGCCTGTGTAGTCAAACCAAGTATTACCATCTACAAAATTAGTATATGAGTATTCATTTTTAGCACTTACATGGAGAGGTAATATACTACCCCATGAGTGAAGCCAGAAAGTCTTAGTGTAATGGTAATAATCATATCCTAATACTAAGGAATGGTTCCATTGATAAGGTAATAATGCTCTTTCTTGGTCAACATATTCACTTAAAGCATTAGGAGCTTCTACTAATTTAAATTCTTCATCATAAGATGCTACAATATCCCCATTTGGGTTAGTCCATTCCCCTTTAAAATTTGTGTTATACCCTACTTCGTTAATTAAAAGAGCAAGAGCTTCTGAGGTTTCTAGTCCCCTTAAGGGGTCAAATCCATAAGGTTCAGAAAATCTTTGAACTAATCCTAAATTTAAAGAAAATTCTTTAGCTATGTTATATCTGTAACGTTGGGATGATTCAAAATATCTTAAATCAGCAAACCCATCTTGAACATATTCTACTTTTATAATCCAGTGGTCATGTACATATCTTAAAAAGTGTTGTTGATCAACAAACTTACTCCCTTGTTGTCTTTTATAGTCAAATTCAAATAAATATTCTAAACCCTCTACATTACCCACAGTAGCAGCATCTGAAACTGATGTTTCAGTACCATTATAAAATACATTTTTTCTATTTTCATAGTCTAGACGAGCTATTTTTCTAACACCAAATGCAAATGTATAATCAAAGGGAGTCGATATAACTTCTTCGGTTAAAGAAGGTTGAGTTAATGAATAAACGCTAACATCTGCTAATGAATTATTCCCTGTTACAGCAGTATAAAAAGTAGCAAATTTAAGCTGCTTTTGTAAAAATTGAGCTTGAGTAGGTATAGAACAAGCAGTTATTATTAAAAGTATTATTAATTTTTTCATTGTTTGATAATTTTTTTAACAAATTGTAACTCATTATGTGTAAGAATTAAATTATAAATTCCACTTTCAAACCCACTCATATCAATTTGTTTAACATTAGGTATTTCTAATACAGACTGCCCAATAGCATTATAAATTACTGCATTTATCTGCAAATTACTTGCGACATTAACAATGTCATTTGTTGGGTTAGGAAATACTATGATTTCATTTTCACCATATTCTATCACGCCTGTTATCGCGTTATTTTCGTCACAATAGTTGTATAATTCTTGACATCCGTCGGCCCAACTACTATTACAACAGCTAGGGCTAACATCTATAACCCAAGCAAAACATCCATCATTTAACCAATAGGGTTCTCCAGGTCCGCTTATACATCCTGCATCGTATAAACATCCTTCATCATCATCGGTTGCCTCTGAGTTATAATTCCAGGCGTTTTGATTAGTACATCCAAGAATTTCATTTTCGTCACAAATACCATCTAAATCTAGATCATCTAAACAAAACCCCTCACAATCATAGCCCTCATCTGCATACAAACATCCCTCATTATCTAAATTTGCTTCAGAGTCGTAATTGCAAGCGGCATCATCAATACATCCAAATACTACTAATGTTTGGCAACTTCCATCATCAAAATCTGATTCAAATTCTTGAGTATAAAATTCTAAATAACCTGCTTGTGTACAACCTGGTTGGTAATAGCAGCTACCATCTTCAGTATTTGAACTTGGGTTAAAATTAAATGCAGTTTCATCAAGACATCCATAGGCAAATTCTTCACAAGTATTACCACAATATAAATCTATTTCATAAGTATACCATCCACTTTCTCCAGTAAAGGGAACTGCGCTAAAGAAAGGAACATCTAAAATAATGTCACCTTCAGGATTAGTTAAAGTAAATCCACACTGTTGGATAGTGTTGATTGATTGGGGGGTAACAAAGAAATATACATAAGTTTTTTTAGAAGCATCCAATCCAGATACATTAAATGATATTTCAGTACCATCATTAGGACCCATTTGATATTGAGGTGAAAAATACCATTGTTGGTGTATTCCAACCCAACTACCAAACCAACCATCTCCAACCCCATCTGTAATAGTTAAAGTGTAATCACAAAATTGGATAACATCTTCAGTGTTGGCTTCAGGGTTATAATTGAATTGAGTTTCATCTAAACACCCTAATACAATAGGAGTAATACAAAGAGATTCTAGAGGATTATCTACAATAGCATCTGGGTTATATTCTATAAAATTAGGGTCAGTACAACCTACTATATCAGTTATATCACTACATACTGTTGGGGTAAATGCAGTAGATAAAGTTTCATAACCAAAGTTTCCATCTGGGAATTCATCTTGGAGGTTATATAGGGTATCTCCGTTGCAATTGAATATTTGAACATTACCACTCTCTAAATTAGGATTATTAGTAGCACATGAAGCACATAATCCATCACCATATGAATCGGCTATTACTACATCATAATCAGCTCCTATAGGTAAACATATCACAGTAGAAATTGGAATACCCGGTGCTGCTCCCGAATATGTGCCTATAGGGGCAGAAGTTATACCTTCTTGGTCGCTATATAAAACCCAACTTGTTTCTGGTCCGAAGTTATCAGGAGTAACTACTATTTCAATTGGTGATTCACCTAAGGAACAATCAACATTTTGTGTTATACATGACCCATCATCAAAATTAACCCAAGGACTCCAGTTAACAGCATTAGGGTTAGAACATCCCGGAATAGCACCACAAGGTAAACATGATTCCCAACAATAATTAAGAAGCATTTGATTTTCTTCTTCAATTACTTCTAAAGTTCTGTTTACAAATCCATTGCCATCAAATAAAAAACATGAATTTTCACCAACACCAACAGGTAATTCTTGTAGATCTGGGTTGTTAAAATCAGCAAATTTCCAAATATAATTTCCTGCTTGTATAGGGGTAGTTACAAACCACTCATCACCCTCATCATAAATCATAGGAATGATTTGCCAACCATTCCAATTACCTAATACACCTGGGGTTTCTATTTCAGGTGGAGCGTTAGCTAAATTAACTCTAAATGTTACATCTGAAGTAGGTATTTCACAAGGAATTAAATTAAAATCATAGCTAGCTATAGATGATCCAAATTCATATTCTTCGAATACTATACCCTCACAGTTATTGGCTGTTATAAAAAATCCTTCTCCAAATTCACAACAGATACCATCACCAAAAGCATCAATGATTGTAAATGTATAGTCAGTATTAGAATTTAAAAATATTCTTTGTTCAACTAATGTATTAGGTACTATACCAGCGTAACTAGGACTAACAACAACTGTATCAGCTCCTTGAGTTATTACCCAAGCAGTTTCGGGTGGGTATAGGTCAAGTTGGATAGTAAGGTCTAAGTATGTTGGTTGAGCCAAACATGTGAGACCAATAAGTAATAAAAGGGAAGTTAATAATTGTTTCATTAAAATTTGCTCATTATGATTTCGTCTATAGATTCTTGTACCTCTTCACGGGTAGCTTCCATAGTCATCATAATGTTGGCTTGGAACCTTGCTACTTCTTCCCCATTATCTAAAACAAGGATGGTAGGTACTACAACTATTTTATATTCAGTGGGGAGTGAGGGATCAGCCATGATATCTACAGTACTTTGAGAACAGTCTGTTAATTCATTTAGCCAAGTTACTTCGTTGGCAGTGTTAAATGCAGCATTAAATTGAATCACACATAATCCATCTCCATCACATAATTCGGAAGTTACGGGGGATGTTGATGTTGGAAATAAAGGTGAAATAAAAAGTGCAAATATGAGTAATGTAAAATACTTCATGTTATTTTAATTGATCAATTTTAGCTTCAATCCTATCAAGATCCTCTTTAAGCTCTGAAACGTCTTCTTGGGTTGTCATAATTGTTTGACGGACTAGTTGATCTTTCATATCAAACTCCATCCTGGTTATTTCGGGAATAGGGGGGGCTGGGAGTTCTTTTGCTTCAGCTATATCTGCTTGGAGGGCAAACCACATACTTACAACAGTTGCTATTGCTACCCCTATTCCTCCTAGGGTTTTAACACTAACGTGAAATCCACTATCTTCATTTAACTCTTTTGCCATTATTTTTTTAATTAACGATTATACAGAAAGGTTCCATCCTAGAGGAAAAAACCTTTAGAATGGAACCCTTAATTAATAACTTTGTTGATAAATATATGTGGGTTATAACTCCGTTGGAGTAAACCCAAGCTTATTTAAAACTTTTAAAAGTGGTTCTGTTTTGAAGAAAGCACATGCTACAAAGTAAGTAGGTAGTACCCAATGAAAAAATTTAAAATTGAAAGTTACACCTAATACTAATAAAAGAGCGAATAATAAATATAAAGCTCTCAAACCTGTCCAGGCTTTCCAGTTTTTAAAATTTAACCACTCGAGTAAAATAATACCTTTAAAAGTAGTCCATCCATTAAGGAAGAATTGTTTGATTGATTTTAACATGTTTTTTGTTTTTGGTTTTTATATTAATAAGAATGTTATTACCCATCACAAGAGACACAGTCAGAGGTTCTTGATCCTAAATCACCTTTAATAACTGAATCAGTGCGGAGATAATAAAGTGTTTTTACTCCTAATTTCCAAGCTTCCATATGACATTGATTGATCCATTTAGGAGAATCTGTAGGGTCAAATGATAAATTAAGAGATTGAGTTTGGTCTATATATTTTTGTCTGATAGCTGCTTGTCTAACTAACTCTAATTGATTTACTTCACTAAAAGTTAAAAATGTTGCTTTTTCATCTTCAGTAAGAATATCTTGAGGTAAATTTTGAACAGAACCATTATCGGCTAGTATGGCATCCCATACTTTTTCACTATTTTTATTTTTTCCTTCAAGTAAACCTTCTAGTTCTTTATTTTTAACAATAAATGTTCCTTTAGCACCATTAAAAGTATAAATGTTTGCTGGGATTGGTTCAATACCTGCTGAACAGTTATTTAAACGAGAATTAGAAACTGTAGGAGCAATAGCAAGTAAGTGGGTATTTCTCATACCAGTACCTTTACACCATACAGGTTCACCATATTCTTGGGCTAGCTCCCTTGATGTTGCCTCTGCTTTTTGTCTAATATCACTAAATAAAGTATGAGTCCATGCTGTTGAAGCAATAGAATTAAATGGTAATCCTTTCTTCTGTAGAAATGAATGCCATCCCATAACTCCCAAACCAAGTGCTCTACCTTTTAAAGCATGTCTATGAGTACGAATCATAGAATCTTTACCATTAGATTTATCTATGAACTCCTGCATTACACCATCAAGGAATCTAATTGATGTTTCTACAACATCTGTATCTTTCCACTCATCGTATTTTGCAAGGTTAAGAGAAGATAAACAACAAATAAAACTATGTTCTTCATCTGTGTGAAGGGTAATTTCAGTACAGATATTAGTCATAGTAACGTCTAGATTATTCATAGCATATGCCAAAGGATTGTTTTTATTAACATTATCCTTAAACATGATGTATGGTTCACCAGTTTCAACTCTAGTTTTTAAAATATCAAGCCATAATGACATAGCTTCACTATCTCTATCCTGTAAACGGCGCATAAAGGCATCATCTACAACTACACATTGATGAAGGTTAAGACATTGTCTATTAGGGTCACCTTTGGGTCTCCTAATTTGCATAAATTCCTTAATATCTGGGTGATTAATGTCTAGATTTACTGAAGCTGCACCCCTACGAACTGAGCCTTGATTAGTTGCAATGATTGCTGAGTCATAAATTTTACACCATGGTACTACACCCTCAGATTTACCATTACCTGTTATTTCGGTCCCTCTAGGTCGAATTCGGCTTGTTGAAATACCAACACCACCCCCTAGGGCGGTTAGTTTCATTAATTCCGCATTAGTGAGACCAATTCCCCTAACCGAATCAGGGGTGTCAATCCCAAAGCAAGATATAGGTAAACCACGATCGGTTCCAGTGTTAGATAGTACTGGGCTAGCAAGACCAATCCAACCATTCCAAATGTACTTAAAAAACTTACTTTCAAGTTCAGGCTTGCGTACTCTTTCTGCAATTGCTTTTGCAACTCGTCTATATGCTCTTTTAGGTGTTTCATCTGGGAGTAAATATCCTTTAGAAATTGTAGCTATTCCTACTTCATCCATCCATTCAGGGTAATCTTTACCTTTTACCCAATTTGTTGTATCTGCTATTAAATTTCCGTCCATAATTAAAATATTGATTCATCCCACTGTTTTGTACCCTTAGAGTAATTAGTTACCCTACTTGCGAAGAAGTCTGTGTGTTGTTTACCTGCTGATAAAGAATCAAACCATTTCATTCTTTTAAGAGCATTTGGATCAATTCCATTAACTACTCCTTCATAGCCTAAATCTCCCATTTTAGTGTTAACTCTATGTTTAATAAATGAGATTAAATCTTCTTTATTACATCCTTCTAAATCCCCCATTTCATAAACCTTATTGATAAAATCAACTTCAAGTTTTAGTGAAAGTAAAGCAGCTTCAGTTATGGCTGTTTTAAGCTCAGGTGTATCAAGATGAGGGTTTTCTTCAATTAAGGTTCTAAAGAGCCAACATCCTGCTTCGGAGTGCATTGATTCATCTCTAATACTCCATTCAACAATTTGACCCACTCCTTTAAGCTTATTTCGCATTTTAAAAGATAAAAGAATGGCGAAGGAACTAAATAAGTTAACTCCTTCGGTAAATGCTGAAAAGATAGCAAGTGACTTAGCAATCTCATGCCAATCCTTTTCCTCACCAAAACTATTTAGATTATTTGTTAGAGCTTCAATTTTAGCCATAGTTGCTTCATCCTCTAGAAACTCACTAAA
>TARA_R110001632_G_scaffold21782_4_pt1 | contig 11123 bp, 4 predicted proteins | sample TARA_R110001632 | Tara Oceans TARA_R110001632 (sample SAMEA4398266) | marine metagenome | biome: Polar Biome; feature: [SRF] surface water layer (ENVO:00010504); material: water (ENVO:00002006), including particulate matter (ENVO:01000060) such as... | depth 5 m
CTGATAAGATTTCCAAGCACTATCATTTGTTGAGGTGAATAAAACTCCGTCACCCCAATCGTTAGTGATTGACTGTCCTGTTGCGAAGTCTGATCCACCAACCTTAGATGTAAACAGTAAGAAGTCTGGAGAGTTTGCGTCTGGAATAACTACGAAACAATATTCTTTATTGACGTTTAACTTTACAGGATTCTTAAACTCAAATGTAGTCGCCGCAGTTCCGTCATTCGAAATTCTAACTTGATTAGAGCGTAGATGCTTTCGAGCGAAAGGTAGTGATCCCTGTGATGGATAACCATTAACAACTTCACGTAGCTCTACAGTTGCACCGACACTAGAAGACTTACCCTTAAAGAATAAATCAACACTGCTGATCATTGACATTGTTGCGTTGACCGCTTGTGCGCCCCGAACAATGAAAGTTTGAGCAATAGGATCCGTGTTCCATTGTCGAGTGAATGGTCTAGGCACTACGTTACGATCTAAATCGAATGTAGGTGTACGAGTGGTAACAGTCATATCAGACTTGTTAATTTCAAAGTTATATGCTCTATAGACAGCCTTGCTGTACGAGGTCTTTCCGCTTTCTAAACTTGCATATTGGTCAACATCGGTAATCTCAAGTGAGCGTTCGCCTACAAAGAAAGTTGCTTCTGGTATAACAAAGACTGCGGCTAGTGTTCCTTCACTGTCCGTTCTTACTGATCCAGCAAGAGCTCCTTTAACCTCAACATCATCTACATTGTATTCTGTGCCAGATGCCACAGTAGTAGTAGCAACTTCGCCAGGATAAACATGGGTGTTAACGGGAGTGCCGTCTAAGAAGAAGTAGTGTCTAGTGTTTGGTCTGAGACCTGTTACAAGAATCTTAACTTCTCTTGACTGAATGTATGGAGACATTGTAACGTCTGTAACAAAGTTTCCTACAGTACTCGTATTAGTTCGACTGTCGCTTGTAAGAGATGTTGTAGTTGTAGTAACTGTTGTAGTCTGAGAACGACCTCTTCCTCCAGTATTAACGACACCGCCGACAAGAGTATCTACATCTTCTCTCGTAAGAGGAATAATTTCTTGCAGATTGTCGATGAGGTCCAGTAAAGGAGTTGTAATATCGATCTCTAAATTGATAGCTGGGTTCTGAATAATATCATAGCCCGAGTCAAACGGAGGACTGATCGAAGATTTTCCCTGATAATTGTAGAAGTTAGATACACAATTTCTAAAGTTCGTTGCGTAAGGCTGTTCAATCACCGATACACGTGAACCAGTGTCTGCTAATGTGACAACATCCTGATAGATGTTTGCGCCGACAGTTGAACTAACCTTCAGATCAATTGGGAATTGAGTTACAGCAGGAGTAGCTACAGTTCTCGATTTGTCGATAGAGGCGCCAAATTCTGGATCCTTAATATCGCCAACCGCAAGAGTTTTAAAGCTATCGACTAAGATGCCATTCTTGAATCGATCAAGACCTTGAGCATTAGGAATAAACATAGTCTTCGTTTGAGTTTCAAGTAGACTAAGTGATACTAGGTCAGTAAGTCTATCAATCTTTTGCTCAATGCCAGAGATTTCTTTCATCGTATAATTTTTATTCGAAACGTCAATCACTCGGATTGCATTAGTGCCGGTAATCTTGGTTATACCGCCAGGAACAAAAACGTTGCTCAGTGCATATAATCCAGGAATTGCTGGAACACTTGGGTTCTCTGCTTCGCCACCTTTATAGATTTTAGTATCGCCAAACTCATCGAGTACAACTGCATCCACTCTAGACATGTAATACGCTTGAGTAGATACGATGGAGATGTTATTCGATGGAGAGATTCCAGGTACAATGCCCGCAACCAACGAGTCAACTGTAGAAGCGCCAGCAGTGCCCAAAGCATAAGATGCTAGAGGTTGCTTGTACGGTCTGAAGTCAAAGCAGTTCAATGGATTATATTCTATTCCAGATTTACCAGTAAAAGTCTTAATCAAATTATCATTGGTCAAGTCACTATAGCTGTTTACGGTAAGATATCCACTGCCTTGAGTAGACTGCCGTCTAAGAGCTTTTACTTTAACTCTAAGAACCGTGTTCACTAAAGTTTCGCCAGCCTTCAAAGTTATAAATGAATGATCGTAGAAATGATCTTTTTGATTGTTAACAAGTCTGAACTTTCCAGTTACGTCTTGAGGAGTAGACTGTCCGTCCATAACTTCAAGTAACTGAATGCAGTTGGGTATGCCCAGTGAAGCCATGTTTGCACTAGAGCCACCAAAGCCTGCGTGATTGTAAGTAGTATTTACATAGACATCCAGTTCTTGCACACTATCTTGTTGAGTAGAAGTTACTATTGCATCATAATATACAAAGGCAATGCCTGCGCCACTGTTTTGTACCATAGTAACCGCCAAATCTACGGTGTTGGCATATGAAGCCGAGCAAATACATATATTATTATTTACATCTACTGCAATTATTGTATCGTTTAACTGTGGCTTGAAGTCTGAGGTGGCAGCGATTGTAATGCTATTAGTATTTCCTACCGCTGTTCTCATTCTTTTACTGTACGATACTCCAGTAATACTGCTCATGCCATCTTTACCAGCATCGAATAGTTTACCACCACTATTGACTCCGTAAAGAGTACCGCTGTTCTTAACGGGAGTGTTAGCTACTTTAGCAATAGTAGTATTGGCCGCATTACTATTCTTAGTAACGTTATATACGTAGAGTTTTCCAGGAGTAATGTTAGCAACTGAACAAGTACCAATAATAGCGTCACCACTATCAAGTAAATTGAATGTTGTTCCGTCCAACTCAAAGTCGTCCAAGACATCATTCTGTGTAGTGTCAAAAGCAAAGTACTGCCCGTATGATACTCCAGTGTACTGTGATGCTTTAGTTTGCTGATTCGTTGTTGGATCAATCAAAAGCTTTCTAGCAGTTACATTGGTAACTTCACGACCAAACACATAAGCTTTACCAGGAGCTACGACTGCATAAGAGTCAGCACCGTCTTGCTCTAGAGTTACCTTAAGACCGCCAGTCACATAGTTGCCAGACTCATCATAAGTTCTACGAGCAAGTTCATCGCCAACTACATTGAATTCTGTTCTGTTACGAATACGTACTGCTTCGCCACCAACGTAACGAATGAGTGAGAAGAATTCTTCAGGCTCTGTCGCTGTGTTGTAAGTTACGAGTTGCGGAACTAGCTGAAGTCTATCAGCGCCAGGTGCGTTTTCGTTATTAAAGCCTGCGGCGTTGTCAAGAAGACTAGTATCTTGATTGGAGTTGATTAGGTTTTCAGCGACAGTAAAGCCTACTGATGATGCTCCAGGAATATTAGAGTACTTTGATACGATGATAAATTGATTATCAACAAAGATGAAGTGACCTTTTTGATAGATAACACCTTCTTCGCATGACACACCGAACGATCTACCTGCGTGGGCTGACACAGTAGCTACAGTGGCTGATGCGACAATGGCACCAGATCCGTCAAGAATATTAAGAGGTTCACCTTGTTCAAACTCTTTAACATCAGAAGTACTAGCGGGATCTTCAAAACCAGTATAGTTGATGAAGAATGTTTTCAGATCAGGGTCTTGAGTCTGAAAGCCATTCTGACCAACAATAATATCAGCGACTAGTTTTGTTACTGTACCGACTACGGTGTATGTAACATCAGCAGTCTGAGTGTAAACTGCAGGATCAGTAAAGCCGGTAGTATCGTTCAATTTCACGTAGAAAATATCTGGACGTGAAGTGATGTTGATACCACTAATGATAGTACCTTCTTTGTAAACATTCGAACCGAATCGTTCGACCTGCTTCTGTAGAATGGTTTGAAGTTGTGTTAACTCACGTGCTTGTACGGCTTTTGCGGGCTTAAACAGAATGCGGTTAAACTGTTTAGCTTCACTGAAATCGTCATAGTACGGATCAACGTTTAAGTCTGTGTTAATGCCCATGTATTATACTCTTTTCCTAGAAATCGAAAATAAATTTAATTTTTTCTTTACGTGTTGCTTGTCTCTCAATGGGATCGAAGTCTACAAAGTGTAAAACCTCTCCACTATAAGGAGAATACTTGCCATACGTAACGTCTGTACTAGCATTATTTATATTCAATGTACTAGCTGTTGTCGAGGACAAGTCAGCTTTAATTGAAATAACGCCAGTCCGAAACGTGTTCTTGAAGTCTCCATAATAATCTACTAGGTAGATAGTGGTGTTGCCTCCAGAAAAAACGCTTTGATGAATTCTTGCTGTGATCGTTTCGTTGTTGGAGCTGTCTAGCGCCACAGTCTGTTGTATATAGTGACCAGCTATGGCAAGGGAAGTCTTGTCTCCCGAAATAACGATACTCGCTCTGTTGTCGAACTGTGCGGGAAAGGTAGAATCTGTGAACGTGGGATTCTTTATTAGCCCTACTTTAGTATAGTTGTTAGCATCAGGAGTAGCAACATCTTCACCCGAGAAGTTGGTAATAACAGCTAGTCTACTCATCGACAGTTCGTTAATCATATCTGATCCATGACCACCCTTTGGAGAAATCACGCATCTTAATATAGCGGCTTGCGATTGAGTGAAATTCTGTGCAAGTGTTGACGGCAGTGCCAACTTAGCTGTCGCATATTTGTACTCACTACCTTTATCTTTAAATGCAATTCTCTTCAATGTGCCAAACTGATCGATGATTCCGTATGCGACACAGGGAGTACCGGTAGAGGTACTTCGTGTCACTTCAACTTTAGGAACAATAGAAAATGTATCATTCTTAAATAGGTTAGCATTATTGCCATCACTGCTAGTGATACGTAAAGTGATATCTAGGTCTGCTGAATCTGGAGTCACACTACTTAGAATGTCATAAACTGTCATCTGTCCAGTACCAGCATCAGTCTGAACCAAATACATATTCTTGTATGCATCGTTAGTATTGTATAGAGTAAAGTTTGGTTTAGGAGTAGCCCTGACAGTAATGTCTGAGACTGTACCAGATGTTTCGGACTGCTCGATACTTCTAAACGCAACTGTACTTGAATTTGTTGTGTTAGTAGAAGGGCCAAATCTATAGTTAGCGAATAAGTTTACTTCAGTATCTTCGATAATGATCTGGGATATGTCTTCTTTTGCGGCCGTGATCACTGTCGTATTGCCATAAGACGGATAAGGAAGAGGCAAACTATCATTAGTGCCAAACACTATATCGTCAGCAGTTGTTACTGTGAAGAGATATTTCCAAACATAGCCATCGGCAGCAAAGATTTGCTCATACGATTGAGGATCAATGCCCGAGAAATTAGGAGTTGCAGTTGATACTGCTCCGCCATTGTTCTCTAAACACTTAAAGACTTCATAATCGCCTTCACTGTTAGCGTTAGTCACAACGCTATTAAGTGTTGATAGGTCTTGAGTGTCATCGAAGTCATCGTAAATTGTACCACTAAGCCACGCATTCTTATGGAACATATAACGTATGCTCTCATCTGTAACCTTATTACCAAAGATTACTCTACGTTGAAATTCTCGTTTCTGGTATTGCGTATTTGTGATAGTGGTAGAGTTATCGATGCTCGACCCTACAATATAATATGATGCGACAGGCAAGTTAGTGACAAGTTGCGCTTCAACAATATCTTGTATCTCTGCCTGCTGTGAGTTAGACAATGTTATGCCAGCGTCACTAGTAACATACGTGCCCAGACCGGACAAGAAGTTTGCCGCAATAGTTTCGTTCTTGCTATTAAAAGTTGAGAACAACTCTTTCGTTGTCTCTACCTTAAAATTCTCTGTAATGATCTTTGCCATTATGCTACCTTAAGTTCCTATCGATGTTGTTACAGCACTAGTTGCTGTCGTATCAAGTGTAACTATTTCTGCCACAAGAGCCTCTGATGAGCCGCCCTCTGTCATTATAGTTTCCGATCCCTCTGTTACGTAATTCTCAGTGCTTAGATTCCAAACTTGGAACTCAACATCAAGCGTACTATTTATATTACTGTTAGTATTTATGAGAGGGGAACTGAAGACTTTTGTGCCTGCAACTCCTACGGTGTCTTCGATTAATGATGTATATTTTTCAGGATCAATAATAGTAGAGATGTCATAAGAGTATTCCTGATAGTAATCATTATCATGTATGTACTTAGTTCTATCACTTAAGAAAGATGTGCTAGAGCTCCATCTACCTTCAGTACTACCTGCTCCTAAAGTTCTTACTGTAGCTTTTGCAACTTCAGCGCCTGACGCATTTCTAATGAGGACTTCTTCTCTATCTTTATATCTATATCCAGTATTCAATATGCTTACAGTGTCAATTTGACCTTGCTCATAACTTGCAATGCCACTAACGTTAGCATTCTTGCCCATAGGTAATGAGTTAATATCTTGTCTAACATCAGTAAGTGTGTATAAGTTGTTCTTAATATTTATCTGAAACGCTTTATCAAAGTCGTAGAAAGATAGCTTACGGAAGTAGAAATCATTATTGATTCTCTTTAAGAACCTTCCCTTTACCACATAGCTCACTAATGAATCGGTCTCAAGAGTCGGATCTTCGATTTGTACAGTCTGAGTCACAATGTCGCCTACTTGCAATAAGAAGTCTGGGTTAGCGAATGTGATGATAGCATCTCGTTTATCGAATCTAGATATGTCTAGGTAATCAATCTCAGTAAAGACATCGTTCACATAGTCTGTTCCAGGATTTGTAGTATTGATACCTGATATAGATCCAATAACAACTTCCTTTGATTCAAATGCATCAGCGATTTTAGTATTGATAGTCTCAGCGTTAAAGCCTTCTAACAATAGAGTACCACTCATACCATAGTTAGTAAGAACAACGTCAATTACAGTACCTGAACCACCAGTCTCTGGACTAGTAGCAATAAATCTTGTGCCTATTGTTTGTGAACTCGAATCAGAATACGTTGTGCCTGATGTAGTCTCAATCTCATATATGCCATTAGCAACCATAGCAGAAGCATTAATGATAACAGCAAGAGGCTTACTAGCAAAGTCTCCAATCGAGTCAGTAATAATGTTCACCGTCTCAGTGTTGTTTATCTCTGTGACATCAAAAGTACCGCTTGCATTATAGACAGAGATCGTTGTGATAGGCACAGAAGCAGTAGAGCCGACTCTGATACTAGTAGATATTCCATAACTTGGCATAGCAGTGAACGTGTGTCCAAAGCCAGCAGTATAGATAGCGGGTAATAGACGATCTTCGATCCAAGCTTTCTGAGCAGTCGTTACGGAGCCGCCATAAGTTACTGATGAATTAGACTGAGTAACGCCCACTTTATATGCGCTGAATACATTAGAGTCATCAGTAGTGATGTACTTGCTTGTAATGAAGCTGAAGCCTGAATTGTTAATATCACCCAGTCTATAGTTGGTCGCAAGATCAGTTGTCTCAGTATTGAATACTGCTAATAGTCTAGTATTAACAGACGCATTACCACCAGCGGCAAGCACTAGCTGATCATACACGTAGGTAAAGAATTCATCTTTCGTTCTATCTTCAGTCTTAATATACAAGAGAGGATGATTATATGCTGTGACTCTTCCGCCGCCATTGACGAATGCGTCAACCGTACCAAACGAATCATTTACTTGAGATCGATCAGCTTCTATGTAGTCGCCTATTTTTATAGCCGATACTTCGTTTTGAATAATTACAACTTGATTAGATATCCTAGACTCATTCAACGCTAACGCCGCCGCCTTAACAACACTAGTTGCATTAGCAGGAGCAGTGGAATATCCGAAGCCGCCATCTACTAGTTCGTAGTCTATCTTGCCGCTCGTAGTCGTTGAGATTGATCGTACTGTACCTGTAGCACTTGTTCCGATACCAGAAACAGGACTCAGTGTGATTATATCACCTATGTTTTGTCCTGATGAACGGTTCGATTTATCTACAATCACTTCTGATATAGAGCCTGATAGTAGCTTACCATAGTTAGTAGTAACACCAAGGCGTGTAACATTAATACTATCGTCTGCAATAAACGTTCCGCTAAGATTAGAGAGATATGTAATAGGAGTTAACGCACCTGAGAAGTTCACGAAGATGATATCGTCTACGAATGCAGAAGCACCCGACACGTCACCTGTGAGCTTGTCACCACGTTGTACAGGATAATCATCAACTGAATTGACAGGCTTCAGTTCGAGATAAACAGCTCCACCCCATATAGAGTCAGAAGGTCTTAGAATAGCAGTAGAAGGATAGAAGACTTCAATGTCTTCATCATAGAACAGTCGGAACAATAGCCGAAGACTTTCTTCAGAGCCCTTACGCTTATACAGGTCTTGAATGTGCTTGATAATGAATCGAGTATCTACGATAGTGTCAAGCGGTAAAGAATTTAAATACTTCTTCTTAAAGAAGATAAGAAAAGATGCAAGCGTAGTATCGATATCACGGAGCTTAGGAATATTTCTATCCATTCGCTCTTCGTTAAACTCGTAGTACGCCTTAACGAACTGTACTAAAAAATCACCTTCTTCTCTGTATAGAGCCGGAAACTGTTCAGCAATCGTAGGTGATATATGGTCTCTTACATTCAGCATTCTTTATTCCGTCAATGAGGTTACGTTAACTGTAATGTCTTCACCACGTATAGTAATGATACGATCTTTTGGTGCCTTCACATCTTTCGCTACTGAGTTAGCAATGAATTTAATTGCGCTACCTTCGTAAGTATCTACAATAAGATTTGACAACTTAACAGCACCTGTGCTATAGTTAATAGTACCAACGCTTCGCTTGAATACAACAGGCGATGCAGTAGATGCAGTAACAGCCATCATCTTACCAGCACCATCGTCTTGTAGTGTAACAAGAGTTCCTTCGATTGTCAACTTAGTAGTACGTACCGCTGGTGTGAATCCTGATAGACCAGTCGTAGCGTCATATGCATATGGCTGAACAAGAGCAGTCTCATAAGAGAATGACGGATTCTGAATAGTGCTTAGTGTAGGGACGAACTGAATGATCGGAGAAGCAAATATACTAGAAGATATAATAGAGTTATCTACAGCATCTAGTGTAGCGGCTAGTCTTGATTGACGTAGTGTCTTATTAAAGTCTGCTAGATTGTTAGTAGAGTAAGCAGTCAATGCAGCCGATATCTCGCTTCGAATCTGTGATGCACTCTTAGTCGTAATGTTAGGATCGAATACTACGTCTACTACAGTATCAATGAATAGGAACTTAGCAGGTACGAACACAGGCTCGATAGTCAATGGTGTCTTGTCTTTTAGATAGTCAGTGAATGACGCAATCTCAAAGTCAGCAGCCCCTTCTCCACCAGTAACATCTACAGAGATAATTACCTTACCAAACTGAGGAGGATCTACTTCGTTACCACCATATACAGAGATAGCTTCGATATTAGGAAAACGATTACGTAGAAGGATCTCGTAGTCACGCTTCGTAACAGCACGTTCTTGTACTTGTAAAGCCTTTGGTGCGAATGTTCGTATAGAGTCAACAGTCTCAGTAAGAAAACCACCAGCAGAAGGTTGTGTTACAGTAATGCTTACACCCCCGCTACCAGCCAATCCATTACTGCTCATCGATGTTACACCATCAGCATCAGGACCTGAACAGATACGATACTTAGCAGTGATAGTGTCACCCGCTGTAGGCTGTTTACCAAACTTGTCTTGTCCAAACTGTAGAGAATACTTCTCATCTTCTTCAGGCTGGAGATAGAATACTTTGGCAGTAGCAGTAATGCCAAAGATATCAGTCTTATAGACGTACTCTTCTCCATTGACTTCTACGTATAGTGATCGTGTATCAATCATCTTATTAGATAGTGTTGTATCTGAAATGTCAAGTGTTTCTGTAAGAAGTCTTCCTTGAAATACGTCTACACTCGCAACAGTGTATGTTCTAGGTTGCGTAACGACTCCGGCATCATTCGTTATGGCAGCCGCTGTACTTACTGCTGTGTATGCTTTGTCAGTAAGAAAACTATATGTTGTATTACCACACTTACCATTAACCTTCGTGTCTTTTGGAATCACAAAGAAGTTGCCTGACTGTGTAGCAGTAATATTAAATGTCACTACAGCCTTAGAAGATCGTCTTGAACGTGGTAGATAGTTAAGTTCCTTAGCATGAGATACTAGACTGTTACGCTCTTGTGCAGAGTCTAGGAACATCTCACTAATCGCCATATTATAATAGTAGTTGTTATAGAACGTATTATATGCAAGAAGGTCTAGCAACACATTCATGTTAGACCCTTCGAAGTCATAGTCAGCAAACCTATCCTGATTACTCAGATATGTCTTAAGTGCCGACTTCGTTTCAAAGAAGTCTAAGTTCTGTACTGGTGATATGTTTGCCATTTCTTATCTTACCCTATCGATATCGATTGAAAGTGTTTGAGGTGTCTCATTATTTATGACTTGGAATACAACGTTAATTCGTACTGTGTTAGACTCGATATCGCCTATCACCTCTACGTCTAGTAGACCGCATCTTGGTTCGAATGCTTGTAGAGCAGATTGTATTCTATCTCGTATGATAATAGATGTTACAGGAGTTATGTTCTCGAATAGCATAGCACGAATGTCACAGCCTACTTGTGGCTGAAACAGACGCTCACCACGATCAGTCAGTAGTATATTCTTGATTGCTTCTTTAACAGAGTTCTCATTGACCCGTCTTGCGATGTCATTACGACCAGGCAGCAAAGCCAAGTCCTTGTGAAAATCACTATGGATATCACGTTTTCTCACAAGAGGTGTTACTGTAGCCATTGAATTTGCCTTTTACTTTTATTTATATTAAACAGTACGAAGTTTGTCTGCGTCATGTCTATAACTGAGTTGAACGAATCTGTCAACTTGACTAGATGGTACAGGGTAATCTGATGGAGTACTTTCCTCACCCGCTACCCATGCTCTACGTCCACCTGTGTCGAGATGTATGAATGTACTATAGATACCAATACCTGTAAAGCCAGCACGTGAGGCAGCAACAACGAATGACGCTCTTGTATCATAGTCGCCTGTAACTCTTACGTCAATAGCTTGTCCTGTCATATGCTTAGACTTAGATACGCCTTTACCTTCATTGTAAGCAGGTGATCTATAT
>TARA_R110001632_G_scaffold27493_1_pt1 | contig 11092 bp, 13 predicted proteins | sample TARA_R110001632 | Tara Oceans TARA_R110001632 (sample SAMEA4398266) | marine metagenome | biome: Polar Biome; feature: [SRF] surface water layer (ENVO:00010504); material: water (ENVO:00002006), including particulate matter (ENVO:01000060) such as... | depth 5 m
AAAGGGGGTGTTCTTAAAAGTTCACCTCTTTTTTATGTTTATTTGTGTATATCTATTGTATATCAATATTATTCTGTTACCTTTACATCATAGCAAATCAGAAAAAGGGTTATGACAGACAAAAAAAGAACCTACTTACTAAGAAGTAGAACAGACCAAGAACAAAAAGACCTGATAGAGTTTAAAAATAAATGTGGCTCTAACTCTATGAAGGGTGTAATATTTAGTTTAATTAGAAAGTATAACAACAAGTAAAACAAATAACATTATGAAAAAGGCAATATTAATTATCGGATTATCATTAGTATCATTAGCATCTATTAACGCTCAAAATCAACCACCTCAAACGGTTACTGCTTGTGAATGGAATAAATGGGTCACTGTTTACGGCTGTGATGGTGTAGGGCATTCTATTAAGGTTGAATACTTTGATATTATTAATATCGGTAAGTTTGAAACAAGACATATAAGTAAAAAAATAGTGGCTTACTATGTTGATGGCAAAATGGTAGTACAAGAGAAAAAAGGAAAGAAAACATATACAGCAATTTTAGAAATAAACAAGTAAGATTATGAAAAATTACGAGGGTAAAACATTTGAATTCCAAGGGCATCAAATCAAAATAATGTCTGTTGATGAAAACGGTGGTGCAATGGGTAAAATAGGTGAGAATTTTCAGCCTCTATCTAGTGATATTTTTAACGCTGTGATTACTACTGGTGTTGAAGTTGCGGAGTCGTGTGATATGAGTGAGGGTTGTGACTCTTGCGGATCTTAAAGAATTAAATTAATTAACATTTTAAAAAATAGAATTATGAAAAGTAAAACACAATTACAATCAGAATTAAAAAGTACAGGTACAGCTTATGTTATGTATTGGTTTCTAGGTTGCCATTATGGTTATTTAGGTAAGTGGGGTATTCAATTGGCTTACTGGTTTACATTGGGTGGTTTTGGTATGTGGATATTGATAGATTTGTTTAGAGTTGGTGGTATTGTTAGGAGATACAATAATAAAATCTATGCTGAATTAGAAGAGATTGACGAACAAAAGCATAGACAGACTTTAGAAATGTTGGCGGCAAGTAGGTAATATGGATGTTCAATGTTTTGTATTAGGTGTGTTAAACTGCTCACTAGCTGCATTAGATTTTGCAGATAATAAAGCAATTAGAGTTTTAAATTCAGTTGTAGGTGTGTTGTGTTTAGTTGCATCTATAAGATAACAACAGTTTTAACAGCTATGTAAAGAGCCATTATTAATTTAGTGGCTCTTTTTTTAAATATAATATTATGAGAGATTTAATAACAGAGATAACGACAAAGAAGTACGATGATTACAAAATGTATGAGCTTTTTTATACTGCTTTTACTAATGATAAATCAGCAGTAGTAGAACATATTGAAATATTAAAAGGAAGTGTAAATAAAAATGTATTATCAACAATTTACTATTGTACAGAAGCGGCTAAGAAAATAGAATCTAAAGAAATAGATAAACTACAAAAAGATATTGATTTGTTAGAGATGGTTGTGAATTCTCGTGACTTCATAATATCAAAACTTAAAAACAGGTCTTTAATTCAAAGAATTTTAAATAAATAATTGTTTATCTTTACTTTATGAACTTCTTAACATACATACACGACAAATTAACTATACCATTATCTGCTCCTGACAGTTGGTCAGATGTGCCTTTTAAAACATTTGTAGCATATAATAAGCTAATAGAAAACGGAGAAGCTGACGATCAAGCTAGGATTTACAGTTTATTTATGCCTGATGTAAGTGCTGAATATTGGAACAAACCACACCACCCAAAACTCTATCAGTCTATAAATAAACAATTAAACTTTATTAGTGAAGAACCTAGTAAAGAAGTACCGACACACGTAGTACATGATAACTATGATATTATAAGACCTAATTCAATTGATGATGTAACAGCCAATCAATATTGGGGTACATTAAAGGCTGCTGATGAGGTTTTAAAAGGAAAAGGAACTAACGCTACTACTTTGGAGGTGATGCCAGAGATGATAGCTATTCTAATGTTTAAAGAGACAGACGGCAAAACAATAGCGGAACTATCAAAAGAAATAGCAGAACTACCAACGGATAAAATATACGGTTTAGGGTGTTTTTTTTTGGAGAAATTACACGACTTGAAACATGGCATAACGACAATATGCCGAATAAAAAGGTTAATGAAGCGTATGTTAGTGCAGGGTATAGCAGAGTTAGTGATTATTACGGTAATCTTGTCACGCTTAATAACCTTTCGAAAGGGGTCTTTAGTGAGCGTTTGGTCGTACTTGAAACGAAAATTATTGAAGTTTACTTACAGATACAAGTATCTGCTCATCTTCAAGAGTGCGAAAGAAAATACAGTAACATCATAAATAAGAGATAATGAGCTTAAATACTTTTGATTATATAAATAAGTTACTTTTAGTAGCTGCTGAATCGTTAAATATTCAGTACACTAAAGAAACACCCACTACATTAAACCTCTTTTGTTCTGAAAATGAAGGTGCTTTTATTGCTAACCTTTCTTTAATTGAGACAAGCAGAACACCTATTAATTCTAGCTTAGACAACGTTACTTATACCATTGATTTAATGGTGATAGTGTCAAGGGATTACGATCTAACAAATGAAGATATATTACAAGCTGAATCAGACGCTAGAAAGATAATATCTAAATATACTTATCTATTAAAACAGAATAAGTTTTGTAATGTTCAAAATCAAGGGTTTGCAAAGGTTTATAGAGAGGGTAATTTTGGTGGTGCTGGTATATCAGGACAAATAACCATTTCTTTACCTGATAAAGATGATAATTGTGATGTATTTTGTAATGATATGACAATAGATGTAGATTGTTAATTATGATAGATGTAATAGGTGTTGAGCCACCAAGAGATTTAATTACTTGGAAATAATGTTAGAAGATTTGTTAAATAGTGAGGGGTTAAAAGCTGTTGAATTATACCGTAAATCATTTACAGATAATGACAGAGTAGCTACCGGCAAAACAAACCAATCAGTAGCCTATGAGGTTGTAAAAACCGATGGTTCTATTACTTTATCTGTTTACGGTAGAAAAGATATTAACGATTTAGAAGATGGTGTAAGTGCTGATGAATACGCTGCTAATCCTGCTTCTTTATCTGATTTGGAACAATGGATAAGTGCAAGAGGTTTAAACCGTACAGCCCAATCTATTGATGAAGGGTTAAGGCGTAACGGTTGGGTAAGTGGTAACGGTGAATTTGGCGGTACACCTGACATCATAACAACACCAACAAACCAAATATTAAAGAGCTTAGAAAGTAAAGTTACAGCAGCTTCAAAAGATTTTGTGCTTAATCAAATAAACATTACCGTATAATAGTACGGAGTAATTTCGTATCTTTAAGATATGGCGTTAACAATCACAAAAAGACCAGAAAAAACACTAATAAACGGTTACACCTCACGTTGGAATTCATCAGAATTACCTTTAAAATATACTTTTTTATCTGATTTATACCCTGTTAATAATTATGACAGTGCTTTTATTATAACTAACGGTGCTTATAACTACGCTTTAAAGGGTTATGAATTAACAATAGCTTTACCTGACTTTATTAACTTAGATTCAATTCAAGTAACAGGAACAAACACTTCTTTAGATGGTGGTATCTTCTCCATTAAAGGCACAACAGCAACAACTGTTATAATTGATTACTTTACAACAGAAACGACTGTTACAGGTTCTTTAATTAAGTATTACAACAACTACAACGGAATAGTAAAGGTTTACGCAGGAGCAAGAGACGGACATCCTTACAATACAGATGCTTCAAAACCTTTTAATCTAATTGGTGAGATAATAGCAAGTTTTGACACAAATAATGAAGGGAGTATAGACGTAAGAAGCTATATTAAACCCGATATTACAGCAGATTTTGACGCTAATAACGAAAACTCACATTTTGCTTGGACTGATTTTACTATTGAGTACTCAGAAAGCTATGATTTATCAGATGGTACAAATGTAAATACTTTTAATTCTGATTTTGAAGAGGATAAACAAGATAACTGCACACCCTTAACTAATTTTATTGATCCTTCTTTTGATAATGGTTTAACTGATTGGAATGAGGAGTGTGATACAGCAGGGTGTACCTCTTGGATAGCTGGTGTTGGTTTTGTTAATTATGTAGGTAATGAAATAAAATCCAACATATTAAACCAAGATAAAACCGTTTATAATGGAGTACTTTACACATTAACTTTAAATCTTAACGTTAATATATTAAACGGTGGCATTGTTAATGGTGAAATATGGGGTTATAACGGTGCTTTATGGTCAATACAAAACAGTTTTGTAATAAACGCTTTAGGTGCTTTTAACACTTCTTTAGATGTTGTACCAAGTGAAGATTTAACAAAATTAGGTGTTACTTTAAGAGGTAGCGGTATAGGTGCTAATATAGATGTTGATTTACAAGATTTTGCTATTTCTTCTTTAGTTGCTGAACCTTGTTTAATATATTCATCTGCTATATTTGGAGCTAAACAATTTCAAGATGCTTTAGGGGGTAACTTTGGTGATTATGTGTTAAATATAGTTGATGAATTTACACCTAAAATGTTAACACGTTTTGAAGAGATAAGAAAATTTGAGGGTGTTGATGCTTATTTTAATGCTCTTATACCAGAGTCTACATTTTCTTTATCAGAGGGAGGTGATAATGTGTTTTTAGAACTAAATCTATTTGATAGAGGTAATAACAACGTTTTAGCATTTAACTACCCTGTTGTAAATTTGGGTAGCGGTGTTTATACTGTTACACCTACAATAGATGAGGATCTAGATTTCAATAACGTTTTACCTTGTGAGTGGGAGTACGGAACAGCAAGATTTATAATTATTCCATCTAATACTTTTAGTGATGCTGATAACGGAACATTTGAAAATGGAACAGCAACAGGGTTAACTAATTTGCCTTATTCAATAGGTACACCTAACCAAGTAGGGGATGTTGTTAGTGTTGGAACAATACCAAGAACAGGTGTTTATAATGGCAATATAGGTTGGACTTCTCCAACAATGAACGAAATAAATAAAACTTATTCAATATTTGAGAACGATTCAACTATAAACGTAACCGTTGGGAGAACTTACGAAATAACATCTTACCAAGTGGCTCAAGAGTTTCAGTTTGAACCATCACAACAGGATAACGCCTCTTTTTATTGGTTACCTGATGGTTATACTAAATCAGAGTGTGTTGTATTGCCTTGGTTATTAATAAGTGATAATATAGTTTTATCTATTGATTCTGTTACACCTGACAGATACAAAAAAACAGTAACTACTTTTGTAGCTAAAACAACAGAGTCGTTAAAACTTAAATTCTATAATGAACTAACAACAGACATTAATATAGGTACAGGAGGATCTATATTGATGGATGATATTACTTTTAAAGGTCCATTTGAATACATTTCAGAAGAAAAGACAGTTAATAATAGTTGTGGATGCTTTTATGGTAATGTTTTAAGATGGAAAAATGATTTAGGAGGTTGGGAAACGTGGGATTTTAAAAATAAACGTATCGAATCAGAGCGAGTAACCAATAAAATCAACATCAAAAGAGATGTTACACAAGATTGGGATAACTATTATATTAACGGAGAAACTGAAAATGACACTATTAAAACCGATGTAAGCCGTTCAATTACTTTCAATAGTCAAATACTAACCAATAACGAGTATAAGACCTTACAAGCTATTAAAAGGAGTGTAAGGGTACAAATGCTACAAGAAAGCGGTAAGTGGCAAACGGTAACCATTAGAAGCGGTAGTTATGAGATTGTAAACGATAACGAAAAGATAAAAGAATTATCTGTATCATTTGATTTACCATCTACTAAAACACAGGAACAATGATAAAATTAATAGTAGAGGGTCAGCAATTAGACTTGTTTAAAAATGAGGTTTTTGCTATTTCTAAAAGTATAGCTAAGATTGGAGATATTAACCTAAGACACGGTGATGTATCAATAAACTTTAAAGTACCTGCAACAGCTAAGAACAACTTAATATTTAGATACATTTCAAACCTTAATAATAACAATATAGGAGCGTTTAAAAGGTTCGAGGGTGTTGTGTTAGATGGTCAAAGTGTTATTAGTAGGGGTTACTACCAAGTACTTAAAACAAAGCCTTTAGATAAAGAAATAGAGCTACGTTTTTACGGTGGTAATAGTGATTGGTTTGATTTGATAAAAGATAGAAGTATTAATAAAACTTATATTAACGAATCAAACAACCCTAACTCTAATAGCTATGATTTAGATTATTTAAACCACGCTTTTACAACTGATAATATAGTTTCAAGCTGGGATAATTCAGAGGGTTATGTGTATTTTCCTGTTGATGATAGTAGTAATTCAACTAAAGCAGATAATGTTTTTGTTAAAAATGATTTTCAATTAGGAGTATTTCAACATACTATAATAGAAAATATGTTTAACAGTATAAACATTAAGCTAAAAGGTAATTTGTTTAACGATCCATTATACTACAATACATTATTAAATTTACCCACTAATATAGCTCAGTACGAAGGGGGTAATAGTGTTAAATATTTTAAAACAGGGGGTAATATAATAGCTGATAAAGTTAATTATATACCCATTTCTTTCCCTCAAAATAACTATGATAGTCAGTGGGGTGGTGGAAAATTCACTAGTAATTTAGATATTGACACACTTAGTTTTGAACTTAAATACAATGGTTCAAGAGGTACGCTAACAGGTAATGATATTGATTTAAAAATAGTACATACAATAGGTTTAGTTGCTCAACCTGATATAGATTTAGTTTTAACACCTGCTTTTACAGAGGTAAGAGGTGGTAAGACTTATATAAATATGGGTCTTTATCAAAGCACAGGGTTTGTAGGTGTTGTTATTGGTGATACCTTCGAGTTTTTAGTAAAAGAAAATAATGCAGGGATAGACGATTGGACAAATGAAAACAATGTAACAGTAAATGGTATTTATTCTAATTCTTTTTTTCAATTCCAAATAGAAGGTAGTGACCCTGCTTATAATGTAACCGATGTATTACCAGAAATAAACCAAGCAACGTTTATTAAAGATGTTATGTTTAGGTTTGGTTGTGTATCTCAATATGATGCATCAAATAGAACTTTAAGTATTGATAAATTTGATGTAATAGAAGATAATAAAAATAAGGGTATTGATTTTACTACTAAAGTTGATTTATCTAAAGGAATAGATATTGATTTTACTAAGCTATTGCAAAGTTATTTTAAGACTACATACATAAAATATGTTCAAGATGATAATGATTCTTATAACATACTAAACAAAAATATCTTTAAAATAGGTTTAGGTGATGGAGAAATAAATATAGATAACGATAATTTAAGCGATGAGGGTACTATTTATGAATCAGTATTTGCTGCTACTTCTCAAGTGTGGACATTACCAGCTTCTGTTGATGGTACAAATGATTTGGCAAACTTTTATTTACCTGTTATGTCTTTATATGATGGGTCAGGAGAACCCAGAGATTTAAAACCTAGACTATTTGTATGGGGTGGTAAAATACCAGTTACACAATTCAGTAAAAACGGTTTTACAAAGATTAGTTTAGGTGGTAATGATTATTTTGATGTTGGTTATTCTTTCTTCACTAAAGAGATTTTAGAAGATGCGGGGGTAGTTGATAAAGGGTTAAACGGTAATTTAGATACCCAATCATTTCAACACTATGAAGGTCAAGGAGCGTCTTATATGGGTAACACTTTATTATCTAAGTATTACAGCCTACAATCTAAGATTTTAAATACTCCTATTTTCCTTTCAATTAACCTAAACTTAAACGATTTAGATATGGAAAGTATAGATTTTCTTACTCCTATTTGGATTGAAACACAAGTAGATAGCGGTTATTATTATATTAATGAAATAAGCCAATACAAAGGTGATGGCAGCACCACAAAAGTAAACCTAGTAAAGATTTAAGTAATGGCTGACGATAAAGAAATATTAATATCTATCAAGGTAGATAATGAACAAGCTCAAAAGAGTATTGAAAAGCAAACTCTAAAAATAACAAAGCTATCAGATGCCAATACAAAACTAAAAAACAAAAACAAGGAGTTAGCCAAATCTGATAAAGATACAACAGCAGAGAGGGCAAAGAATAGCGAAGAGATAGCAAAGAACACTTTAAAAATGTCTCAGGCTAATACCGTTCGTAAAAGAGCGATTAACAGCCAAAAAGCAGAGAAAGGAACTTTAACAGACCTTAGAAATACAAGAGCTAGACTAACAGAAGCAAGAAACAAAGATTTAATAGTAGGAACAAAAGCATTTAATACAGCAAATGCAGAGATTAACCAACTAAGCAACTCTATAAAACGAGCAGAAGAGGGTGGTAATGATTTCAGAGGCTCAGTAGGTAATTATTCTAAAGCCTTAGATGGTGTTGGTGATTCTGTTGGTAAAGTATCACCTGCTTTAGGTGGTATGATTAACGGTTTTGTAGGTGCTACAAAGGCTGCTTTGGCATTTATTGCTACTCCAATAGGGTTAGTATTAGCTGGTATTGCTTTAGCTGTTGCTGCTGTTGTTCAGTATTTCCAAAGAACAGAGGAGGGAGGGGATAAATTAGCTGTTGGTATGGCTTTTTTATCTGGTATTTTACAGGCTCTTTTAGATGTTGTAGCGTCATTGGGTAAACTATTATTTGATGTATTTGTAACAGGTTTTAAAGTAGTAGCTGATACTTTTAAATTACAAGGCTTAGTTATGCAAGAAGTTTTGTTAGCTATTGATGTAGCGTGGCAAAAGGTTTTCGGATCTGTTGAGGATTACGAAAAAGCACAAACGGCACTATCTGAAAACACAAAAGAGATAGCAAAAACTACTAAGGATTTAAAAGATACTGTTGTAGAGGGTACAGAAGCACTGATTGACAACACAAAAGAGGTTATTAAAAGTGTAGCAGAAGGAGATAAAAAGGTTAAACAAACAGTAGAGCAACAAAGAGCAGAGAACGCTTTAAATAAAATAAGAAGAGAAACTACCGTATCATCAGCAGAAGCAAACAGACAAATATTTGAGGGGTTAAAACTTGCTAAAGACGAAACAAAATCTTTTGCAGAGAGAAGAAAAGGATTAGAAGAAGCATCAGCAGGAGAAACTAAATTAGCAGAAAACAGATTAAAAATAGCGATACAAGAAAGAGATATAATAAAAAACAGAGACGCTATTAATAACAGTACAACAGAAGCACTACAAGAGGTAGCAGATGCAGAAGCTAAAGTTATTGAAGCACAAACAGCCTCACTTAGAACACAAACAAAAATACAAGCGTCAAAGATTACCTTATTAAAACAAGAAGAAGCAGCAAGAAATAAAATAACTAACGATAGAATAAAAGCAGAAGAAGAAGAGGTTAAAAGAGCAGAAGATTTAGTAGTAAAAACAACAGATGCAGAGTTTAAATTAACAATAGCTAAGAAAGAAGCAGCAGCAGAAGATATTACAGTAGCAGAAGAAAAAGCCTTTGCATTAACTGAAATTGAACAACTAAGATTAGCTAAACAATTAGAAGATGAAACACTTTTAACCGCTGATATTGAATTATTAAAGTTTGAAAGTGAACAAAGATTAGAAGTAATAAGAGAAAATGCCTCTGCAAGTCAAAAGAAAACATCTGATAATATTGCAGCCAACAATGAAAAGAACGCAAAAAAAGAAATAGCACTACAAAAACAAGTAGCTAACTCTAAAATGAACCTTATTAATTCAGCTTTTGAACTAGCAAAAGTAATAGGGGCAAAAGATGAGAAAGTACAAAAAGCGTTAGCAATAGCACAAGTAATTAAGAATACAGCGGTTGGAATATCTAAAGCGTTTACTTTGCCACCTCCTGCATCATACATACAAGCAACAGCGGTTGGTGTTAGTGGAGCAGCAGGAATATTAAACATAACTAACTCTTCAAGTGGTAGCGGTGGTAACTCAGCACCATTAACACCAAGCGGAGGAGGTACACCACAAAATGAGGTATTAGCAGACACAAGCGGAGCAGATGCAGCAGCAAGTCAAACAGCAGCGTTAGAAAATGCAATAGCTAATTTAGGGTTAACAGTATCAGTTACAGAAATAAATGATGCACAAAACAACGTTTCATTATCAGAAACTAATAGTCAAATTTAATACACCGTATAATAAAGCGGTGTAATATTCGTATATTGTAGAAATTTATAAATTTAATTAATTATGTCAGGATGTTTAATGTCATCAGGTTACTCGAGAACCTGTGAGACAATCAAAAAAATTGGAGGTTTAGAAGGTCGTGTATGGGCTTTAAATCTTTATGATGCTAACGGGGTAAAACTTGTTTACACTGAAACAGTAGCTAATGTTATTGATGCTATTACTATTCCTACGGGTTCACAATCTTACAAAATTGATAGTACTAAATTCTCACACGATTTTACTGCTTCTATTAAAAAGCCTGGAGCGAATAAGTTTTACGGTCAAGCGTTTAATTTAAGAGCTATTACTGATAATGCTGCTGACCTTACTTGGTCTGATGGGATTGTTATGGCTGATAGAGTTGTCTTTATCATTGAAGATTTAAACCAAAGATTTGTGGTTTTAGGTCAAAAAAACGGGATGGAAGCAATCGAGGGAGATTTAGGTGGTTTTGGACAAGAAGCTGAGTCTGATGTAACAGAGACTTACCCATTTGTTGGAAATGAAAAGGATAACAAATACAAGTTTTTTGATGCTGGTACTTACGAATCTACATTAGCTTTGTTGATCGGTTACGAAACACCTGCTGCTTAATGCAAGAGTTAGAAATACAATTTCATAAGGTACGGAGCTTTAATGCTTCGTGCCGTATGACTACCGAACAAAAAGAGGGTTACGATCTACTTAATAAAATGTACAACGAATTAAGCGGTTCAAATGTAAATCACTCTGTTTGCTCAAAAGGTACTTTATTAACTAAGGTTGAAAACTATATAAAATGCAATCAATAAT
>TARA_R110001632_G_scaffold232736_1_pt1 | contig 11091 bp, 11 predicted proteins | sample TARA_R110001632 | Tara Oceans TARA_R110001632 (sample SAMEA4398266) | marine metagenome | biome: Polar Biome; feature: [SRF] surface water layer (ENVO:00010504); material: water (ENVO:00002006), including particulate matter (ENVO:01000060) such as... | depth 5 m
ATTTTCAGAAGTAGGCGAGAACAAGCAATTACTTATAGCCATTGTTGTGTGCAGTTTTTTATTCGGTTATTCTTTTCTTTAAATCCATTCTTTCGTGCAAAATTCTCGTTATTTCGATATAATCTTTTTCCAACGTTCTATAGAAAATTATATGTCGATTTGTTTTCAATCCTAGAAGTTGATTTGATATTCCTTCATAGTTTTTTCCTAAATCGGGATTGTCAGCAATCTCTTGGCAGTTAGAAATAAGACCATCGAAATATTTGTCAGCTTGTTTTTCCGACCAAACCTCAAATGTGTAATCCCAAATTTTAGATAAATCCTCGACAGCTTTATTGGTCAGTTTATATTCAGCCATTCGAGTGTTTTTTCGCTTTTAGAGATTCAAGATGTTTCTTTGGGTCAAAATCGTGCGCTATTCCGCTATCAATTCCTTCTTGTATTGCAGTTTTCAAAGCAATCACTTTACTTTCTTCTTCTTCTAAAAGTCTCAATCCAGCGCGAATTACTTCACTTACGTTTTTAAACCTTCCTTCACTTATTCGGCTTTGAACGAATTGGTCAAAATAATTTCCGAGCGATATTGATGTGTTTTTGTTCATTTGAATACTAATTTTCTCAAATATACCAAAAATTGGTATATTAGCAAAATTTTTCTCAAATTGCACACAACGTTATTGTATATGGTTTGTTGCGTGTTTAAGCACCTAATTTAGCAAATATAAACCGAATAGAAAATCCGCGAGGATTTTCGTAAGTAGGCTAGAACTAGCAATAAATTATATACAGTGTTGTGTGTTCGTGCTTTATAATTAATTCAGTATTTTATTTATCAAGTCGCTTAATATTTATAAATGGACTCACCAATAAATACCAAAAACTCTGTTTTTTAGAACCTTCAAATTCAATCAATCCATATTTTATTTTATCAACAGGTAATTCTTTAAAGGTGCCAAATAGTTTGTCCCAAAAAATGAATACGTTTCCATAATTAGAATCAGTATATTCTTGTTCTTGGTGATGGTGCACTTTATGAAAATTTGGGGTGACAAAAATCTTTCCAAAAAACGAATCTATCCAAGTAGGAAATCTAAAACTGCTATGGTGAGCAACAAATAACGGCATATAAATAATCCAGCGAAGCACGATGATATTGATATCCAAGCCAAATATAATTCCTGCGATTATAACTGAAGCATTATCCAAGAAGACATCAAATGGGTGCGCTCTAAATGAAGTTGAACTATCCATTTTAGTATCGCTGTGATGAACTCTGTGTAAACGCCAAAATAAATGCCATTTGTGATAAAGACGATGTGTCCAATAGCCTACAAAATCTATTATTATAATTCCAATAAGAATTTTCAATATGTAGGGTAATTCAATTTGATTGATCAAACCAATTTTATTCTCAACCACCCAATCAAAAATAAAGACAAAAACAGAGGCTAATAGAATATTCAAAATTAGATAACCTGCCTGTAAAATAACACTATGAAAAAGGTGTACGCTGTTTTTTTTAATAGCCGAGCCATTTTCCGATAATTGCTCTATAGTAAAAAAAATTGCAAGTAATATCACGAACATTTTATCAGTATCGATACTTGTTAGGCTTTCAATAATATTGTTCATTTATGTTAGTTTTATGTTTTGGTCGCATGACACACAACGTGGTTGTGTATGATTTCGTTGCGTGTTTAAGCACTAAAGTTAGCAAATAAATCACAGATAGAAAGTCCGCGAGGACTTTCGTAAGTAGACTCTAACTAGCAATGAATTATACACGGTGTTGTAAAATGTTTTAGTTTTTTTCTTTGTTTTTCTTCAAAGTCTTATCTCTCAATTTTTCGTATTCTTCATCTATTGAAATAATCCAAGTTCCATTTTCTTTTTTTAACCTATTCTTGTAATATGGAAATAGAATCATTGCAGAATCAATCATTAACATTGGTTTATCAAATCCCATTGTTACACTATCAATTTTTCTTATTTTTAGATCAATACCGTAGTTTTCTTTAATTGTTTTTAGTTTAGAATTCATAATATAATTTGATTTATTGAATTCATAATTTGATTCACGAGCTTTTTTCAAAGCTTTTTTGTAGACACCAACATTGTATTCCATAGTTTTCAAATTTATTTTATTAATGGAATCTTTGTATTTTAAAGTAAAGTTATCTATTTCTAAATCGTCAATTTTTTCATAACTCTTATTTAATAAATCTACTATTTCAGATGCTGTAATTTCTTTGCCATTATAAATAAATGAAGGTTGTGTTTTAAATTCCTCAATTTGTTTAGCATAATCTTTAGTTTTTTCTATTAATATAGAGTCAATTTTATTAATTTGTTGTATAGTCTTGTCTCTTTTTTGAATTTGCAATTCAAGTTCTTTATTGTAATTAAAAAAAGTATACATAGCTCCTAGACTTATTATTAGAAAAAATAATAATATCCAGTTTGTGGTTTTATTATTCATCTTTTTTGGTTTTAGGTTTTACTTTTGTTTCTTCTTTTTTAGGTTGATTAAGTCTATTTGTAACTTCTTTTAATTTTCCTATTTCTTTTCTAATTCCCAGAATAGTTTCGGTTTTACATAAATAATCTTCAGATTTTATTTTTTCATTATATTCTTGGATCAATTTCATTTGGTCAATTTTACAACTGACTTCAGCTTTATAAGTTCCAAACGCATAACCAATACTTATAAGTGCTGAAATTCCAACAATTACACCAGTTAGTTTCACCCACTGTTTTTCAAAAAAACTTTCCTTTTTCTTAGGCATATTTCTTTAATGGAATTTCATTTTTAATATTTTACAACGGTCTTGTGTATGAAACGTAGCGTATAAATAGACACTAACTTTTCGGATTTAACACGAGCCGAATTTTTTATTTTTATGTTTTATTTTCTTTTATAAATATAACCAAATAAAAAATTTGGCGTACTTTGTAAATATACAAAAAACTCTCGGAAAGCCTGTAATAGCTATGTTTTATACACGTTGTTGTGCATAGTGCTTTTTCCGTTCAGCTTGGTTTTCCGATGTCTGTTATTTAGTTCAAATGTGAGCGTTGGCAAGACATACTCTTTTGCAATTTTGGGCTTGTGTGGTGGCTGAAGCGAATTGCAAATGTGTATGGCTTTTTAGCGTTGGCTTTATTTGTTTTTAATAATCAATATTTCGTCAAATAACTTTTTAAAGAATCGAAACTCATTATCGGGTATATTTCCTTCTCTACATTCCTTTTCTAATTTTCTTTTTACGTTGTCTTTCGAACTAATTGAATCCAAACCTCTAAAGTTTTGAAACACATATTTATTCATTAATTTTTTACTAAAATAGTCCTCAACATTGAAATTTGAACCTCTAAAATGAGTTCTCACAGGAAAAAAACTAACCCAAATTTCGTTTTTTATTCTATGAGTAAAATTGCTCGTATTGTATTTGTTATTTCGATTCCTCTTGAAAATTTTATTAATTCCGTCAACTCCAGCTTGGTCTCTGTCAAAAAATGCTATTATGGATTGGTTCGGTTTAGGTGCAAACTTTCCCAACATTAATTCAACACCAGCAGCTCCACCACAAGGCATAAAAGCAAAATCTAAATCAGCATATCTTGGCTCTGATATTTTAAGAACTTTTAATGCTTCTGTTATAAATATCTCGTCTGATGGACCTTCTACTAAAAGAATGTCTTTTTGAGTATTTAAGAATATATTTTGTTCTTGATAAGACCAAATACCGTTTGTTAACTTATTTACTATTTCTTGTTTTTCCTGCTCTTCAATTTCTGCATCATTATTAGCATTTCTATTTAGCATAATAATATGCTTATTATCAAAACAATGAGTTAGAGTAGGTGAGTGAGTTGTTAAGATGTTTTCTCGACTTGCATAATTATTTAATAATTTTTGTAAGTCTTGTTTTCGTGAAATATGAATATGAGAATCAGGTTCATCTAATAAAATCAATGAATTTTCATCACCAATCACTTCAAGAATGAGCTTTACTAGAATTAATTTTTTTTCTCCTTCACTAAAGCAAGAAGCGTTTAAATTATTATTAAAATTAAATTCAATATTTGTGATAAGCTTATCATCTTTTGGCATTGAAGCTGCTGTCAAATAATTGAAGAAATCTATCTCGTTTGATATGTAGCCAAGTCTTTGTTTTAATTCTTCCAGCGTTAAAGTTAAAGTAGCATCATTGTTTGGGTTAATTTGCTGAACAAAATTCACAACAGGATTTAATTGAAAAGTTCCAATTTTTTGAGTGTCAAAATCAAGTTTTATATTGTTTACTTGTGTAATTCCTAAATCGGTTTCACAGAATCTTTTAATGTCTGTAAATGCCTCAAAATCGTAGAAGTAAAATGTTAATAAGGCAATATTCCAATAATATTTATTAATGAAAATTAAATCTTGGTTTGGTAAAGTAGCACCTTTAATTGCTTGAATGTATTTCTGATAAAATGGCCAATAATAGGTTTCCCATAATCTAGTTTCTTCTCCGCTATAACTTGCAACAACTTGAGATGGTAAATGTTCTGGTTTAATATTATCTACAACATTGTTAGATTTCAATTCATAAACTTGGGTTGTGTTGTTGTAGACAATTTTAATTTCATTTCCATTAATTTCGTAAATTAAGAAATAACGGAAGCTAGGATTAAATGTTTGGTCGTAAAGACCAGCAAAAATGCTGCTTAACGCTTCAAGTATATTACTTTTTCCACTACCATTATTACCAATTAGAACAGTTAAACCTTCTTTAGTTCTAAAATCTATTTTTAGGTTTTCAATGTTTTTAAACCTTGTTTGAATATGTAATTTTACTAATCTCATTATCCTCTAAATATTTCTTTTTCAAACTCCTTAATTGCAAGTTTTCTATTATGTTTTGCACTTTCTTTTAAATCTCTAATTTCACTTTTTAAACTGGAAATATGAGTAGAAATTTTATTTTGAATTTCTATATCAGGTAGCGGAAATAAAAAGTCTTGCATTTCTATAGAATTTATATTTGCTTGACCTGTTATTTGTCGGCTTACTAAATCTTTTTGGTACTGAAGTATTGACGAATTAAAAAGATAATTTACGTAATCTCTATCAGCTTTATTTTCATTAATAACAACTCGAATTAAGTAAGATGCAAACGTAAAATCTTTATCTGAATTAAATATTGCAGTTTTTCCAACTAATTCTTTACTATTAGTTCTATTGAACAATAAATCACCTTTATTTAACTTGTATTTCAAAAAAGTTTTTTCATCAATTTTTATATACTTTAAGTTGTTTAGTATTAATTCAGAGTTGTCAATACTATTCATTCTTAACATAGGTGGACCAATAATTTCTTTACTTGATTTTTCAGATAGACCATACTGAAGTGAATTGATTAATTCACCAAGTTTAACTAATGGAAATTTGCCTTGGAAATTTTCTTCAATTTTGACTTTCCTTCCTAATGAATCGACAGCCCATCTATCTACTTCTTTAAAGTTAATTGTTCTAAATACTTTCTTTCTAGGGCTTTTTACAATTTTCTTAATACCTAGAACTGAATACAAATAACTTTCAATTTCTTCCTCTAATGTAATTACTTTAGACTCTTGAGATTTAGCTAAATTTATTTTTTCCTTGAATTCCTCTAATATTATGTTTTGCTTAATTATGTCGGGAAGTGGAATTCTAATTTCGTTTCTTAATTGGTCAGGCTTTATATACTTTCTGTTTGTTGTACCAGAAACGTAGCCATCCATATACTCATTCACTTTTTTACTTTTAAAGAGTATTTGTAAGTATTCAGGGTTCGCTTTTTCAGTTTCAATTTTAGCAAATGCCATATTAGATGAACCAACTCCATCTGCTAAATCTGATGTTATTATACCAAAAGCTCCATTTTTAGTATCAACTTTACACCAAAACAAATGGTTTTCTTTAGCTTGTTGATAGGTTCTCATTTTTAAAGTTGAACCTTTTACTATTCTATTTACAAAAACACCTTTACCATAAGAACGAGCACCAAGAATTTTATATTCACCAGTGTCTTCAATTTTAATTTTTTCGATCTGAGGCTTTGTTAAAAACTCACCAAACAATACTACAGGATGCTTATCGCTAAAAACATCTGCTTGATGAAAGAAGCTTTTTACATCCCAAATGTTTAATTCAGAAAAGGGGATTTTATGTATCATTGTCATACTATTTTCCATAAAAAACTTCTGGTTCTTTAGCTATTGAAGGATTACCTGCAAAAGGAATTCGATAAAAATTATTGTTTTCGTCTATTTCATATTCTATAAAGTCAAATTTTTTCTGCCATAATTCATTGTCTATTCTATATGAAGTAAATTCTTCTGCTAGTGGTTTTAACTCATTTTCAATTTGAGCACCTGTTGTACTTATTCCTGCTTTTTCTACTTCTGCAATTGGTATTTCATAATCAAACTCTTCTTTTATTTGAGCTTTGATTTCAGTTACAATTTTAGCGTTTAGTTCTTTTAACTTTTTACGAAGTTCTTTCTTTTCTATAACAGAAGGTGCTTCTTTTCCCTTTAGTGCAAGTTTATCTTTAAGAGGTTTAAGTTCTTGAGCATATTTAGCTTCTATTTCCTTTTTTGCCTTCGTAGTAATGGCTTTCCAATTTTTCGATTCTTCTTCTGTGAATTTTTTAAAGAATAAAAGACTTGGTTTAACTGTTGCACCACTTGCAATAAATACATCTTGTGGAATAGAAGTGATTAAAATTAATTTGGCTTTGCTTTCTACAAATTCTCTAATTTTTTGAAGATTACTATTATTTAAAACACCTTCTGGTAAAACAATTCCCATTCTGCCACCTGGTTTTAATAAATTTAGACATCTTTCAATAAAAAGAACTTCTGTTAAAGAACTCATTTTACCAGTTTTATATAGGTCTAAAAGTGGTTCACCAATGTTGTCATTTATTTGTTTTAAAGCTGTTTCGTAAGCCTTTCCATAACGATTTTTATATTCGGCTATTCTTACTTCATCGGTATACTTATCGGATTCGGTAATTTTTAAACTTTTTTCAATTCTTGCACCAAAAGGTGGATTGGTTAAAATAACGTCAAACCGATTTTCGAAAATTCCATTAACGTTTAGTAAGCCGTCATTGTGATGAACTCCTCCGTGACCATCTCCGTGCATTATCATATTCATTTTAGCGGTTCTGCTCATTCTTGGGTTTGCATCTGTTCCAAAAATGCAGTCATAGGAAAGTACACGTAAACGACTTTTTTCATTAGTAATATCTAATTCTTGGTTTAGATAATTAAATAATTCATTTACTTTTTCTTCAATTCCTTCTTTTTTCTTGTCAGATAGTTTTTCGTAATCTTCATTAAAATATTTCGCTTTTATTTTTTCTTTTTGTTCTTGTATTTCATCTTCGATTTTAGCACGAACATATTCAAAAGCTTTAATTAAAAAACCACCAGAACCACAGCAAGGGTCGCAAAGTACTTCTCCTTCTTGAGGGTCTAAAACTTCAACCATAAAATCTACAACAGTTCTTGGTGTAAAGAATTGACCAAGTTCACCTCTAAATGTTCTTCCTAGAAATTGCTCAAAAGCAATTCCCTTAACATCATCAGAAGTTGTTGAAAGATTATATTTTTCAAGTTTTTCTACGATTGCTTCAAAACTATTTTCTCTGATTTTTACAGTTTCGTTTTCTGCAAAAAGGTCATCATTTTTAAAATCTTCTTTTGTGCTTTCAAAAAGTTGTTGATAAAATGGTCTGCTGTCTTTAGATTTATGTCTGTCATAAGCTTCTTTGTCAGATAAGAATTGCTTTTTTGAAAAAATCTGACTTCCAGAATTTGTACGTTCGTATCTGATTTTGATAAATAGAATTTTTGAAATTTCGTCAAAAGCAGCTTCTGGTGAAAGTTTGTCGTTATTTCTAATGATGTTATGACAGTTGAAAAGTAGTTTAGAAAATTCGTCTCTTGTAAACGCTTTTGTTTGTTTTAAAATTTCATCAATTTTCTTTTCACTCTGTATGCTCGAAGCATCTGGAATATCAATTATTTCTTCAAGTCTTTTTGGGATTTTTCCCTTTACAACTTTAAATATCCTAGTTTCTTTTAAGTTTGTTGTAACGAAAAAATCTGCTCCAGCCCAAGAAGCATAATTATAACCTTGAAAGTAATCTTCTTCTCTTACAGTTATATGTTCTGCTTTACATTCAACAACAATTACTGGACTTATTGATTCTTGTCTGTCTTTTTTATTTTTCCAAATTACAATATCTGCACTTGCTCGTCCTTGACCTCTTTGAGAGTTGTTAACTTGTATTTCTTGAGCCATTTGCTCTAAAGAAAAACCATAATCATTTGCAAGTCTCTTTATATATTCTTGTCTTACTAACTCCTCTGGTGTTTGTATTAACCACTTTTCTTTAAGTGGTGCAAAAATCTGATTGCCTTTTGATTGAACTTCTATTTTCATATTACCTAAAGAGTTGAATGAATTAATTCTTTTACATCTACTGCTAACAAATCTGCAATGATTATTAAACTATCCAATGATGGTTGAACCTCATTTGTACACCATCTTGAAATTGTCGTTTCGTTTTTGTCTAACTTTTCAGCAAGCCATTTATTGGTCTTACCTTTTTCGGCTAAAACAACTTTTAGTCTATTAATTGCTTTTTTATTCATATTTATTAGCATTTAATGCAAATATATCAACTTTTAATGGATATTCAATATTCGGATGTTTGCGGTGGGAAAAGGCAAGCTCTTTTTATTTTGTGAGGCACGAGCAAAATGAAATGTGCTTGACTGTGCGTTGGCTTTTCAGAACGGAATTTTGAAGATTTGCACGATTTTCCGCATTATGCACAACGGTCTAGTATAAGAATAGTAGCGGGTTTTTACGCACTAACTTTTCGGTTAAAACAGACATTATTTAAGTATACTGACTTTGGTTTAAGCACTAAAACCGCTATTATTTTTATACATTGTTGGGCACAGTACTTTTTTCTTTCAACTCCTCAATTATCAATTCCTGTGATTGGATAATTTCTATATCAGATTCCAATTCAAAGAGTCGATTACCTCTTGATTCTATACGAGTTTGAATTATAATTTTTAATTCAAATTCTTTTCCTTGGCAGGATTTTTCAAGTTTTTCAATTGCATCATTAATAGTTTCTCTTTTTCCCTGAATTTTAATAGGCACAGGTTTCTCGTTAAAATGTTTTCTTAAAAATCCATCAATTCCAGAGTTTCTTTGAACAGGTAAAGCATCAATGCTTTTTAAAATCGCCATCTCATATTCGGATTTTTCAAGATAGCTATTATAACCTTTGTTTAATAATGCAGAATCCGTGATTATCATTTCTTCCAATCGTCTGTTTGCAAGTTCGACTGCATCTTGAGATGCATCAATTCCGATAAAATCTCTATCCATAGATTTAGCAGCAACACAGGTTGTACCACTTCCACAAAATGGGTCAACAACTAAATCTCCTTTGTCTGTTACTATTTTAATTATTTCTTTTAAGAGCAATACAGGTTTTTGTGTCGGATAACCAACTCTTTCTTTTGCTTTAGGATTTAAGTAAGGAATTTCCCAAGTGTCTGATAATGGAACGCCTTTTTTTTCTTTACCTAAAATAATGTTGCCATCTTCATCTGTCTTGTAAATTGACTTTCCATTTGCTGTTTTTTTTCTGTCTTGTAAGATTTGGTCAATATTTGTTGTTGCAGCGTAATTTGTATAATATTGATTGAATTTAAAGTTCTTACTTTTTGAATAGAAGTATATATTTTGATGTGAGTTTAAAAGCCCTTTCTTGGAATTAGACCATCTTTTATAACTCCAGATAATTTCACTTTGGAAGTTTTTCATACCAAATACTTTGTCAAGAGTTACTCTGATATAATGAGAAGCAACTTTGTCACAATGAAGAAAAACACTACCGGTTTCTTTTAAAACTCTTTTACATTCCTTTAGACAAGCTTCAATTAAATCTAAGTAATCATCCAAGGAATTCCAACTATCGCTAAATTCATATTTTTTAGACTCATCTCTAGTTACTAATGAATGTTTTTTTTGAGTAAAAAATGGTGGGTCAAAATAAATTAAATCAACAGAATTAGATTCTAATTCTTTTAATCTATTAATGCAATTTCCTTTATATATATTATTTACTTCCATCTGCACCAGTTTTTTTATCTGCAATAGAAGTTAAGATTTCTAATAAATCATAGCCAGTATATTTCTTGACAAAATTCCAAGCTTCATCTCCACCATAATATTCTCCTTTTACACCTTTATAATATGTTGCAAGAATCTTTTGAATTTTAATTGCTTGTTTCCTTTGAGGATAATAGAACATTACTCTTATAGGTTTGTAGCCATAACTCGTAATGCATTCTACTCTAGAATGCTCTTTTGTTATATGGTCTCCATCAGTGGTCGCATCTCGCCATTTTATTTCTATTGCATTATTGTCATCTAAAAAGTCAATTTCAAATGTTTTTGGTCTTGAACCAACCGTGTTTTTGACTAGCGTTCTTTTCCCTTTTAGATTGTTAAATTTAAAACACAGAACTGTTGCTTCTTCTAAAAATGAACCTGCATATTTATACAGAAATCGACCTGTATTTTGGTAAACGTCTATTAATTGACCTCGCTCATTAGAAATTCCTAATACTCTGTAAATTAGATAATGTGAATTATCATCTTCGAGCATTTCTTCTTTTCTGTCCTCAATCTTTCCGTTCAGAGTTTCAGCATATCGATTGGAAAGCTCTTCAATTTTTGAATAAAGAAGGTCATAGTCCGTTCCGTCCTTTTTCGCTTGTAGGATTTGTTGATTACCATATGTTTCTGCATCCTCCATTAATGTGTCTTTGGTTTTTCCTTTTGTCTCAATTCCAAGAGATTTACAGTAGTCTACTAGTTCTTTTTTGTTCAATTTATATAGTTTCAATTAGTTCTTAAATTTCAACAAATTTACGAAAATTAAAATCGTTTCGTAGAGTTGTTTTGTATTGTGCCCAACTAGTTCCTATATGAATAGTAGCGTTTTTGTAACACTGACATTA
>TARA_R110001632_G_scaffold229441_1_pt1 | contig 11062 bp, 15 predicted proteins | sample TARA_R110001632 | Tara Oceans TARA_R110001632 (sample SAMEA4398266) | marine metagenome | biome: Polar Biome; feature: [SRF] surface water layer (ENVO:00010504); material: water (ENVO:00002006), including particulate matter (ENVO:01000060) such as... | depth 5 m
TTTTCTCAGATTTCCAAAATAAAAATAACAAATCAATTTGATTTTTCCTTATACCGTTTCAATCCTCTAAATTTTTCTTGTAAATCGGTGTCAGCCTTTCCACCCATTACCATACTATATATTCTCGCATAAGCCCATTGTTCTGGGGAGTTTACATTCTTTCGAACTGATCGTGGGTTTGTTTTGAATGCCCCTACACCACGATCAAAAGACATATCGAGATATCTCATAGGAATACCTGTTATTTGCGATATTTCTTTTTTATTGTGTGGTTCTTCTAATTTAAATCCATATTTTTTATTAAATTTTTGTTTGTATGTTAAAACCATTATTATTAACTTAGAAAGTAATTACAATATTTAAAAATCAAAATAAAAATCTTTTCAATATATAAATAATGAGTCAATTTGTATCAATGACTATCAGAAATAGCGTTCAACCTAAAAAGCGTTTTATGGCTACATTCACAAAAGAAAATGGAAAAACAAAAAAGGTGAATTTCGGTAGTAAGGGGGCTAACACTTATATTGATGGAGCTGATGAAAAGACAAAAGAAAATTATTTGAAAAGACACAAGGTACGAGAAAATTGGGATTCATTTATTAGTCCTGGAGCATTAAGCCGTTGGATTATATGGGGAGATAGTAAAAATGTTAATAAGAATGTAGTCGAATTCAAAAAAAAGTTCAAATTAAAGTAAAATATTATTTTGTTTTTAATATGTATTAATAATGAGTGAATTCGCTAATTCTTATTCTAATGCTGGAGTTCAAGAGAATGCGTATCAGAATGCTGTAGAATCAGCACAAGCATCACAATCTAAAACATTTAGAGAGAAATCTGAAGCACTCGAAAAAAGTGAAGAACGTGATAAAAAATTTGAACCTATTAAAGAAACCCTTACCACATTGGGGGTGCTACCATTTGAAGAAGGTGTAAGAGGATTAGTATCTGATTTAGGTAAAACAGCTAAAAAGAAGGTTGGTGAAGTGGTGGAAAAAACAGCAGGTGAAATTAAAGATAAAGTAGTATCAAAAGCAGATGAATTGTTAAATAAACCTATAGAAAGTTTAGGTCAAAATGTTAGAACTCGTGGAATACCAGATTCCGCATTGCCTGAGAATTTCACTGGATTACCAAAAACGGACACAACTGGGGTTGAAGAAGCACTCGCAAGACGGTCTAAATTAGCACGATTGAAAGCAAATACGGAACGGAAATTTGGAAAATTCAAACCGGAAGATAATCTGAAAGATGCGAATAATCTCACAGATGATATTGGTAAAGACACATTAAATAAAGCTAGATCACTAACAACACAAACACACATGACCCCACAAACACTATCAGGACAAACCGTAGAAGATATCAACCCTGATACATTTTTTAAAGGTAGTAAAGGGTTTGACGCAACAGGTGAACTTACTCGAAAATCAGCTGGGAATCCATATTCTGTATTCAATGAAAAAGAGGTAAGAGATGCTATGAGAGCACATAAAGAATATAAATTTCAGGATTTCAATCCTTCTACTGGTGAAGAATTAAACAAAGCAAAAACTATTAGTACTGATACGAAGGCACTAATTACAAAAACAAAACCACCAGCAGTCAGAGACCAGTTAGCACCTATGAGAGAACGAGAACTACAACTACAACAACAACAACGAGAGAAAATCCCTTCATATAAAGAAGTATCAGACGATATAAAAGCATCTCTACCTGATGTAGATGATTTAGATAGTCGTCCAGCAGTCAAGCCTCCTGCTCCACAGTCTGCTCCAGAACCTACTCCACAGTCTGCTCCAGAACCTACACCACAATCGCCACCAGAAGCAGAACCTACGACTGATACTTTAGGACAATCTACAGCAGACCAATCAATGGAGACTAAAGCTGATAGCATTTCTCAAGAAACTAAAACAGCTTCAGATGCTGTTGAAAAACAGGCTATTGCTAAAGCAGGTGAGAAGGCTGGTGAAGATGCTGGTGAATCAGTAGGGAAAACAGTTGGAAAAGATATTGCGACTGAAGGTGAAGATATCGTAGAAGGTTCTGAGGGGGGAATTGCTGGAGATATCGTTGGAGGTTTGGTCGGATTGGGAACGATTTTGGGAGGAATTTTTGGACATAAACATCATAGTCCAGCACCACCACCAGCACCACCACCAGCATTGAATCCGGCTTATGCTCTTGGTATCTAATTAAAATTCAGAATTCCAGATTTAGTTTCAACTTTGATATATGGGTTTTCATCATCAAGTTTATTTTCTTTTGCGATTTTATAATAATTTTTTCTTTTATTATTTGATTTTGTAAATGGTGTATGTTGTAATATATTATTCATTGGAATAAGTTGTGTTAACACATTAGATTGAGATACTATTATTTTTATACTATAGATATATGTTTTTTTATCTAAATTAGCAGTATCTACTTTGATATAGTTATATTTCACACCTGGAGATATACAGTTAAAATATGAATACCCATCAGTGTCTATAATCTTGTTGTAATATTTTTCATCAATTGATATTATTCTTCCCCAAATCATATTTAATATATAATAAGTTTTTTATTTTATAATCGTAAGCTCATATAAAAACCTACATAAGGACTTCTGCTACTAAGAATATAATAAGATGTATATTTATAATATTGTTTGCGGTAATGAACTATATATAGGTTCAACGAAAGATATAGAAGCCAGAAAAAAACAGCATAAATTAAGATTTGATAAATTAAAGTTTAGTCATTTACCCTTATATACAGCGATGAAAAATGGATATGAAATAAATATTTTAGAAGAGATTGATTGTTCTAAAAAAGAATTGTTGGAACTTGAACACTCATATATTATTAAATTTAAGCCTACATTAAATTCACGAAGAGCAATAGTTTCCATCGAAGAGAAGCGAGAAGATAATAGATTAAGACAACAACGTTATAATATGGAAGGTAGATACACTGAACGATTAAAAAATTATATACGCCCTATAATACCTGCCTATACGTGTGAGTGTGGTTCAATAATTGCTAAACACGTGAAACGACATTTAAACTCAATTAAGCATAAAAATTATATCTCTGTTAATAATATAGTATAAAATGGTGTGTTATTTGTGCTGTGAAAATGATAGAGGAACATTTGCCTACTATTGCGAGAAATGTAATAATATCAAACGCCTTATATCTTTGTATGGGTTGGATAGAGTTTATGATATACTACAAACTGTATTAGTAAGAACTCGCGAACAACAAAATCATAAGATTAAAGGTGAATTAGAAAAAGAAAAAGAAATAGTCCTAACTAAGAGCGAAGAACATAAATTAGAAGAAAAACTCCTTAGGAGTGGGGCTAAACGCCAATAATTACAATAGACTTTCTATTTTAATTTTAAGTTCTTTCCCTTCGTTTCGTTTTTCCATATATTCTTTGAGGTGGATTAAGTCGTCTAATGACAGTTCCTTAAAATATTTTTTTATTTCTTTGATATCCTTTTCAATTGAACATGAAGATTTACAACTGAATTCCTCTATTTTTTTTTTACATGCATTACCCATACGCTTGTATAAGATAATTTAATTTATATTAATATTATATAAGTATGGAAAACGTTTTTGAAATGCCCAAAGAAGAAGTAGTGAATGAACCTGTTAAAAAAGAAAGAAAGAAAAGAAAACCTATGTCGGAAGAAGCAAAGAAGCAATTTGTAGAACGTATGAGAGCAAGTAGGAAGAAGAAGATGGAAGATAAAATCAGAAAGGAAATGGAAACAGCATCAGGGTCGCCCCTGAAAAAAACCGAGACCTCGCAGGAAGTCATCAAGAACGTTATTAACACTCCAGAAGCACCAAGAAGCGAAGTCCCACAGAATAGTCCAGTCAAAACGGAAATTAGGCAACCCACATTTGACTACTCGCATTTCAATAATTTAACAAATAATATTCAATTATTGAACGACACTCTTACTTCTTTATCTAAAAGAGATATTGAAAGAAATAAGAAGGCTATGGAAGTAGCAATTCCTAAGGCTATAGAAGTAGCAATTCCTAAGGCTATGGAAGCACCTGTTAAGGCTATGGAAGAACCTATTAAGGTTATTGATGATTCCCCTCCAGTTCGCCAAAAAGAAAAGATTTGGAATTGTGGGAAAAGATGTTTCGTATACCGATGATTTATTTTATTATTTTTTTATTATATTTGTATTATATAAACACAATGCCTAAAATTTTAAAAGCGAAAGACATAAGTGATAAATTTATTATTAAGAAGGATATATTGCCTGATATTCCATTTAGAATGTTAATAGTTGGAAGATCTGGTAGTGGAAAATCAAACGTTTTAAGTTGTTTAGTTGCTCTCGATGATTGGTATGGCGATGATTTTAAAGGTGATAATATATACTTATGGAGCGGAAGTAAGGGTGATGAAAAAATAAATAAACTCATCGAATATAAAGAGATACCTGATGTAAATGTCCGCCACGAGTGGTTTGATACTGAAGTCAGCGAGGTCTATGATGAGTTAGTAGATGATTGGAAAGAAAAGGTAGACGAAGGTGAAAGACCTAACGATGTATTATTTATAGTGGATGATATGTTCTATTCTAACAAATTCGCCAATTCAAGAATGAAGGATAGTATGATGTCGAAGGTATTTATGAATGGTAGAAAATTCAATATTTCGATAGTTATACTTGCCCAAAAATATTCAAGTATTTCTTCGGCATTACGTGAAAATGCCAATGCAATTTTCACCTTTGGAGCGACTAATAAACAAATCGAATTAATGGAGGGTGATTTTAACTACTTACCGAGTTCGAAAGATTTCTATCGGGTGTTTCGTTCTGCTACGAATGGTTCTAAACATGACTTCCTATTTATTAATATAGATAGACCAATAAATGAACGATATATGAATAAGGAATTCAAATCAATATATCCATTTGATGATGAAAAAGAAAAAGAAAAATAAAAATATTGACTAATTTTATACATTATGAAACTTATACGTATTACTTCAGATAACAATTCAGCCATTTTTGAAACACAGTTCAACGAGAGTATTAATATTAAACCAATGAGTAAAATCGCCCTCAATAATTTCAGTGCGAATTTGAAACCAACACAATTAGCATCATACAGCCAAACGATTATATATACGATAACATGGGGTAATGGACCGAACGATTTTATAACTGGAGTTGGCGATATAACAAACGGCACATATAATAGAAATAATTTCTGGTCTATGTTAGATGAAATTACTAGTCAATTCAATAAAGGACTTAAATTTGGTTATTTATTAAATGATGTCAATCTGTTAGGTGGACAATGGGACTGTTCAGTGAAAGACAAACGAATTAATATAAATTATCAAATCGGATATAATCAAACTGGTGTAGAGGATAATTTTAAATTATCAAGCACTATAGATGAAGAAGCAACCGATGGCACATTAGGTATGTTATCAGCGTTTACTAATACACCAGCTGTTAATAACTGTTGTCTATCAAAATATAATACGAGTATGGGTAATGGCTACATACGAAGTCAGATTTACAAATTAGAAAGTATGATGAACCCTGTTGCAGGTCTCACTAATCAAGGTTTCTTAATTGGTCTATCTTCTGATGTTTTACCAAATATAGACCCATCTGAATTTACAGAGAATTCTATAACATACGGATTAGGTGTTGGATATAATACAACTACATCAGCATGGGAATTTTATACAAGACAAGGTAGTATTATAACAGGGTTGGGGATTGCTCCTGAATATGGTTATGAATCAGATACATCTAATAGTTTTGTAGAAGTAATGGTAAATGGAGACAGTATTGATTTCTACTACACAGATATAACAAACACGAGAATATTACTATTTACATATTTACATAATTCGGCTACTAAATTGTATCCATTTTATGTATTTCATAGTAATGAGAACAATGTGTTATTATCATATAACGAATTCACCTTTGACCCATTTATTAATCCGACTGTAAGTCATGAACGAGACCAAACAAACCCGAATAATTTGTATATTAATCCAAATGATTGGTCTGTAAAGCAATTATTATTCTCATCAAAAGAATTAACTGATTTCTTAGGATTTGAAATAAAGGATTTCGTATTTTTAGGCACCGACATAGGATACACTATTAGTCCAAGAGAACCGGGTGGATATAATTTTATTGGAACTGAATTGTTCAAGCCATCACTTTCAAAAAGAAATTTTATTTTAGAACTTATAGGACGAAATATTGAATCGTATGATAGCTCTCAAAAACAAAGAAAAAATATAATCAGTAGTGTGATTACTTCGAATAGTGAAGAATTAATTGAAAATGAACCAAATATTATATTTTTGGACCTAAATAATAAAGACCCTATTGACCTTAGAAATATAACAATGAGGTTAGTAGATACAGAATATAATCCAGTAGAATTAATCGGTATTAGTGTGGCTAGTTTATTATTAGCCGATGAAAATGAACGAAGTTTTTAAACTGGATCAATAAGTAGATTTTTCCATTTTTTTCGGTCTAATACAAAAAAATGAAACTGTTCTGCATTATCTAATTTTTCACCTTTTTCTTTTATTAATTTTTGAATATTTTTTTTAATTTTTTTTCGTTCATCCTCATCGTATTTCTCCATCCATTTAAAAATAGCATTAACATTTCCTTCTTTATTTGGAAATTTTATGTCTGCGAGTGCTTCCATGATTTCTTGAATTTGATCTTGTAATTCATACTCAACCATTGATGTAATATCATCTATAAGTTGTGCTTGTTTTGATTTCTTTGCTGGTGCTTTCTTTTCTACCGGTGCTTTCTTTATTTTAATTCTTACTTTTTTTGGAGGCGGTGCTGGTGCTTCTTTCTTTTCGGGTGCTTTCTTTATTTTAATTCTTACTTTTTTTGGAGGCGGTGCTGGTGCTTCTTTCTTTTCGGGTGCTTTCTTTGGTGCTTTATCTTTCTTCTTGATATGTTGAAAACGTTCTGAATTCTTCATCATAATATCAATCAATTCAGGTTTTGTCATTTTTGAATATCCTTTGATATTCGTTTTGGAAATTTCTTTCCTTAATGTTGGTGCTGTGTGCGAATTTAATATTTCTCGTGTAGGCATATTTATATAATAAACAAAGAAAATAATAATATACTATATTGGAAATAAACCTTGAAGTTTCCACTGAAGTAATTGTTGTTTTTTATTTTCTATGAAGCATTTCTTATGATATTTCCGTGTATCCCAATCGGCGTTATATTTGTCGATTGATACTTTTCCGTTTTTCCTATCCAATCCTATAGATTTTAATACTTTACCACATTTCAAACAATTAGTCATATATAATATACAAAGATAATAATTTTAAATTATTTATTATATAATATTAAATATTTGGTATTCTTTTAAATGCTGGATATATTTCATTATGAAATTTATAATTTTCAAAACCCTTAATAGTTTTATTATTTCTCGCATTTTGTCTGATTTTATATACTGATATTTGTGAATCAAAATTATTACAAATATCTGTTAGTGTATAATATCGTTTTGTTTCAATGATATTATTATCATCGTCTAATTTTTCTACTCTATAGTGATAATTGCTCGTATTTTTAGATGAATTTCTTGGCATCTTGTTGTATATAATATAATAAGAAAATAATTTTAAATATTTTAAATATATAATATAAATAAAAAATAAAAAAAAAAAATATATGCTGAAAAAAAACTATTCCTCAATAAATTCTGGTTCTTCCTCTTCATCATCTACAATTATTTTAACACCTAAAATAATATTTCTTAAATTTTTATGGCGTTCATTATAGAATAATTGATAATGTGATTTCCAAGTATTACTTTCATTCATAATGTTTATGAACTCTTTTTTATTAAATGTTTTAAATTTTCTTGTTCCTTCTTTAAAATTATTTTCCTTATATGTTTTGTAAAAATCACTAACTTTAATACAATCTTTAATATCTCCTGTAATTTCATATTTAGATTTAGACCATTCTAAAAATAAGTCGCTTTCATCTAAATACTCTCTTGAGATTTTTCTAACATAGTCATTCATTTCTATATCAATTTGATTTTGATTCAATAGCCATTTGAATAAACCAAATTTATATTCTTCTTTAAATTCAGAAGTTTTATATAATGGGTTCTTACGATGATAATTGGGTAGTTTTAATAAGTCTTCATTATCAGTAAAAGTGCTTTCAAACATAATCAAAATAAATCTACGGATTAAACTATCATCAATTTTTTTACAATTTAATTTTATTCTAGTATTAGTTTCTAAATCAATAAGAGACATCAAGCGAATTGTTTCTGTCGATTTGTATAGTTCTCGACCTGTAATGCTATCTCCTCCTGTTAATTTCTTAATAATTCCAATCTGTAATTTCTTGTAATCTTCAGGTTCTCCAAAAACAACACTTCTCTTATTTTTAAACGCCATTATATCACTTGAAGCATTTCCCGCACCTTTTCTTTCTTCTGTTAATGTTTGAATATCTCCTTCAAGGTGGTAATTTCCTAACATAGTTGCCATGTGTTCATTGTATAAGCCTTTTCCATTTCCACCTCCACCATTTGATATCACTATTTTCTCTGGATTAATTCCTATCATTTTCATTCTCATAATTGAAATATAACACTTACGAATTTCTTCATTTGGGAATACTTGTTTTATTAAATCATCATAAAAAGATATGTGTTTTTCTTCTGGTTCTATATAATCATAACCAGTATGAACAGTAATATAATGTTCCTTTTGGACTTCAACTAATTTGTTTGTTTTTAGATTGAAAGCACAATTTGCAAAACAGAAATAATAAGGTTTGTATGTATCCATTTTAATATTAGAATTATCATCAAATTCTTGCATAAATGTTTTAGCAATATTTTTACTACACGAAAAACTATGACATTTCTTTTTATGGGTCATTAATATTTCACGTTTTTTTTGTGCTTGTTCGTTTTCGCTTTCATCTTCTGGATTAGAAACTTTAATATTTTGAATTAATATTTCGTAATAAGAACTTAAGCTCCTTCTTACTGATTTTTGAATTATATTTTCGGTTGCTTCTTTCCAATATGGATTTTCGTAAAAATAAAATGTTTCACTTTCACCATTTTTTATTTTAATAATGTCATCTCTTAATAATTGAATAGCCACCTTTGCTAATGCTAAATCATCGCATTCATTAAATGAATTATTAGACCTAATAATTGAATAATGATTATTCTTATTAGATAATTGTGATAATTTCATAAGATAACCAAAGCCAATTCTATTTTGTGTAGCCGTATTCATAAAATTTTCAACATCTTCAATCCCATTATAATTCTCGATTTTTTTACAATATTTATCAGCAATTTCTAAACTATTTTCAAATGTCATCTTAATTGCCCAAATAAATTTGCACCAATCATTATAAGAAGTAGCATATTTTACTAAATCAATATTATCTAATATATTATAATGATATTTTGTAATTGGTATAATGATATTTGTATCTGATTTCACCGTATCTGATTTCACTGTATCTGATTTCACTGTATCTGAATTCACTGTTCGTTTAGGTTTAGTCCAGTTATATAAATTATAAATTTCATCAGGAATAATCCCTTGAATTTGTCCCTCATTGAATACTTCATAATAGAAATCTTTGCATTTACGATATGTCCCACAACCTACAATAATGCCACCATCGCTTCTTACATCTATTTTTTTTTCTTCATTTGAATCTGATTTGTTAAATCGTTCATTTCCTTTATATGGGAAATATATATGGAAACCTCGATATGTTTTTATTGTTAAATTATCTTCAAATTCTGGATATTTTTCGATAAAATTATCGTATGGTTCTGGGCTATCAAAATCAACAACAATTAGATTATTGATTTTACCTGTATAGTAAGCAATTCCTTTATGATTATTTAAAATATATTTAGATTGATTTTCTAATATATCATCCTTTTTTTTTACCCAAGATGGCATTCCAACGTATTTATTTTCTTTTTTTGGAAGCGATTTATCCATGTATTTAAATGTAAAACATTTAAAATTAAATTTCTTCGGGATTTCTGTTAATGTATTCATTGTTTATTATATAATATACAAACATTTTAATTCTTAGATAGTTTAATAATTTATAATATAATATTAAAATCTCTTGAGGATTTCACAGAATTTCATTTAAAAAAAAGGGGTGGATATATTTTGGTGCAATAATTGACCGATTTCGTCAGTTTTTGCACATTGATTTTGGATATGTGCAATAATTGACAAGGTTATATTTAATGTTAATATTAATGTTTTCTCCTTTTACTAAAAGGAAATAGGTGTTAAAATAATTAATTTAAATATTAACAAAATTGTGAAAAGTGTAATCTGTCAAAAAATGCACGAAATGTCAGTTTTTGCACAGTTTTAAAAAAGTCCCCATGTAAGATGAAAATTTGAAAAGTTTTTAAAATCGGTGCAAAAACTGACAGAATGTGCAAAAAATGACATCTTCATTTTATATTATATATAATTTAAATTTTGGGGGGTAGTTTATAAATATCTTTAATGTATTTCCAATAAATATAATCCCAATCTTCTTCCATATAAATTATCATATATAATTTTATTTTTTCTTCTTCTTCTCATTCATTTTTTTTTTCAAGTCCGTGAATAGTTCAGACAGTTTCATTTTTGGTTTTTTCTTTTCAGCATTTTTAGACACCTTATCGCTATTTCTCTCTAATTGATACATAATGCTTTATAAGAAATATAAACATTTTAAATTATTCTATTCTATTCTATTTATATGGCTCTTAATAGGTTGAATAGCACTTCAGACAAATATTTTTTACAGCAAATAGCGAATAATACCGCTATCACTGGAAATGCCGACGTTCAGAAATTGCCTCCTACAAATAAACAAGACACACTACAATCTGTAGGGATTTATGGTAATGATGGAACTAAGTGGCAATCGCTTAAGGTTTCTGCCGATGGAACTCTCGCGGTTGATTTATCTATTGATGAAAG
>TARA_R110001632_G_scaffold13873_2_pt1 | contig 11050 bp, 18 predicted proteins | sample TARA_R110001632 | Tara Oceans TARA_R110001632 (sample SAMEA4398266) | marine metagenome | biome: Polar Biome; feature: [SRF] surface water layer (ENVO:00010504); material: water (ENVO:00002006), including particulate matter (ENVO:01000060) such as... | depth 5 m
CATCAAAAATTTAACTAGACAAGATAAGCAAGTAGTTTTATTTAAAAACACTCATCAAGGTGATAGGATGTTGTTTAATAAGATAAATAAAAATGCTCATAGTTTAGGAGCTCAAGTTAGTTATTCGATTGGTACGGGTGATATTAAAAGTGAAAAAGGCTTACATAATAGATTAAAAGAAACAATTAAACGTAGTAGTATGGACGAGTTTAAGCTAGGTAGACGTCAGTATAAAGAATTAGGCGGTACTAACTATGGCAAATATCTAAAAGATGGGGCTGATAACCCTTTTAATAAATTAGAAAGCAATGAATTTAGAAAATATAATTTAAAAATGGCTTCTAATCTTAATAAAACTATTATGAGTCAAAATCCTTTTAAAGCAAAAAGTTTAGGTAATTTTTCTTTACCTAACTTAGGCGGTGTTACTGCTCAGTATTTTGAAGGTGGCGTTAATATGCAAGGTGATTATTTTTTTGATGCTGGTACTAAACAAAGAAGCGCTAGAGTTCATAGTAGAAGAATTAAAACAGATGTTCATGATATTTTCTGGTCTGGAAAGCTACAAAACAAAATACCAATTTTATATGATGAACATTATCACGTTCATAGAATAGATAATAAAGGAAAGTGGATAAACCAATCTGCTGGTGGTAAAAACGCCCCTTCGTATTTTAGATACCAAGATAGAATGAATCCATCTATAGGTGAAAATATAGAAGATATTAAAACTTTTAAAAGAGGTGGGTATCGTAATAAAGCATTAGCAACTCATTTAAGAAAAAACCCTAAGAAATTTGCTCAAGAAGCGATTGAACTATTTACTTCAAAAACAGCAGTAGGTAAAGTTATTAAAGTTGCTGGCGTTGCTATGGATTTAGCTAGTGTAGGGTATTTATTAATGGAAGCAAAAGATTTTATGGCGCCTTATATATTTAATATGTCTGATGAGGATGAGGATTTCCCTACAAAAGACTGACTCCTATAAAAGCGGGATTATTTTTTTTACTATATTTTCGTAATACCCGCATTTCTTATCTGCTGTACATTTCTTTCCTTCTTTTTTACTATCGAGATAAATGTTTAGCTTTTTATTAGTAGTATCCATCATTACTCCTAAGCAATTACCATTATCCCAGTTACAGCAATGTTTTTGGGCTCTTTTCAATTCTAAAGTTTTTCTTTTTTCTATCATTTTAATATTTGCGCTAAGTGACTATCCAGTGTGAATATAACTATCTTTCTATGAAAAAAACAAGTGTTTATTCTAGCCACTTAGCGCGTAATTATTTATCTTAAGACTTTCTTATCGTCTTTAGCGTCCCATTTAGATTCTTTTTTTACCTTTGATAATAAGTCATAGACTTCCATTGAAACTCCATGTTGATTCTGAAATTCCATTGTTTTGTGTAGTTTGTCTAATCCCGAAACAATCAAGGTTACTTCTCTTGCGTTTGCTTTCAAAACCTGCCTCCTTTGGCTAGTTTGCGCATTACATATTTATTAAGTTCTTCAGGTAAATCACTAATTAATTGTATTAATATTGTGAAGTCTTCTTCATCTAGAGGACCTTTTCGTGTATTACACGTTCTACATATTAATTGTAAGTTTTTAACTGTTGACTCACCACCTTTTGTAAGTGGTATTATATGGTCACACGCTATTGTTCTAATGTTAAGTTTCTTAGGGCAGTATTTACATTCCATTCCATAAACACTTAAGAACATTTTTTTTATTTCATCTAAAGAAATGTCAAACTTAACATTGTTATCTTTACTTCTTACTTTAAGAGACGATTTAAGAGCTGACATTTTTCTTGTCAATTTTGTATATGCTTTTTTCCAGAATGTTTTATGAACTGGAAACAATACTTCCTTAAATTCCTCTTTAGATATTGACATTACGAACTTACGAGGTAGTCGTTTTCTTTTAGATAACTCCATCGTTTCATTGCATAACCATCTTTATCTATCTTTCCATCTCTTATTAACTGCTCATAGCAACCTATGATACATCTTCTTCTTTCTTCTTTAGTTGGGAATTTTCTTTTTTTATAGTTCATTCAGTTCCCTCTTTTTTTGTGATATATTATTTGTAAAATAGCAGTTGCTGTGTATACCATACCATCTAGTATTTCTTCTAATGCTTCTACTTGCCAGTCTCTACCGTCAAAAGGGTCTACTTGTTGTCCATATTCTTTTTTACCTTTTTCCAGTCTTCCTCTAATGAGTTCTATTATTTCTTCATTCATTAGATAACTTATTCTCTATCCTAACAAGTCTTGCAAGTAGGCTTAAGTTTAAAGCTAACATCATAAGCATAGTAAATTCCCAATATGGAAAATATTGTACGCTAAATAATGCTTCCCAGTAGTATCTTAATTGATGATTCATGTATTACTCCTTGTTTTATTAAGGGGTAGTTTACAATAAATTCTTCTTGGCGCCAACCTAAGAGATAAGGAATATCATTTGACATTCTTATTTAAATTTACTATAAACCACCCTTTAATTTTATTATGCAGATTCTTTTAAGCTGTATTCTGCGTATTTAGTACCTGTATGAGCTTCTATTAACCTTGTTATGATTGTATAATCCGCTCTTAGCTCGTGTATTACTGCAGCTAATCTGAAACAACCAAACTTATGTAAAGCTAGCATAGGGTTTACTGCAGTACCTTCTTTTAGTAATTGTAATATTTGTTGCTTTTGTGATAGTTTACGACTCATTAAGACCTCCTTACTCGTTTAACTTTAATGATACTCATACCCGGTATATCTATACCGCATTTCATATCTTTCTTAGCTTCTATCTTATTAATAGACTCTACTTGTTTTATCACTCTGTATTCTTTGGGTACTTTAGTTTCATCATAGATAACTGTTGGTCCCCAAGTTTCAAACATCTTGTATCTTGCTGTGTCAGTTTCGTAGACACCATCGTCGTTTCCAAGTTGTTCTACAATCATTGGCAATAATTCATTTTTAAAGTAGTTCTTCATGCTTTCAACCGCTTTTCTTCGTAGTCTTAATCTTGCTGTTTCATCTTTGATAGCTTCTATTTCAGCATCAATTAGATATTCTCTTCTGTTAAGTTCTACCATAAAATGGTCTATGCCTTCAGTTTTCTTTCTAATCTTATTCTTTACTATTTGTAGACCTTCTTCTATATTCTCAGTAGGAATTAACGGATGTAATGCAGGGTCTATATCTTTTAACCTATATTCTTTTGTTAATTCTAAGTCTACTAGTTCAGAGATTAGTTCTCGTGTTGTTTCTTTTTTACTCATCTAACTCCCCGTTTGCTTCATATATCTTAGCTTGATATTCTAAAATATATTCAATTTGTTTCTTTAAACTTCTTTTTTCTTTTTGTGCTATTCTAATTAGTACAAGTTTTGTTTCTGGTGAAACATCTGCTTTAACTAATTCTTTTTTTTCGTCCCATTTCATGATGGTTCCTTTGGTAATCTAAATGATGGAGTCCAGTTTAACTTTACGTTAAATAAATCACCATCAGAGTTTTTAAATAAAGAGACTTCTTTAGCTGTATTATCTTGTCTGCCATTTATACCTATAACTTTCCTTGATGCATTTTCTATTGCACCGGAACCTTTACCAGCATATATATCAAGGATTTCATTTCTACTATAATCCCTTGATACTTGTGAAATTTGAATAATAATAATATCCATATTTACAGCAAGATTTGATAGATAATGACTTATATATCTAACTTGTTCGTATTCTCCTCTTAGGTGAGGTGGACACTCTAATAAGTCAATGTAATCTATTACAACTACTGTTGGTTGCATTTCTTTAATCTTCTTTGCTATAGCTTCAGGTTGTGTTGCTATTGTTTGTATTGTAAGATGTGATAATTGGTCTGCATAATCTTCACCAATTTGATGTACGTCATCATTTACAGCATCTTTACTTAAGCCTGATACTATTTGAAGATTCCTTCTGTGCATATAATGTCCAGATAATTCTAAAGACAAAAACAATGTTGGCAGTTGCCAATCAGTATTTATTATATCTTCTTTAAAATCATATCCTAATACTATATTCTGAGCTAAAGTAGTTTTATTGCTACCTGTAGGACCGAATATAGTTACTAGCTCACCGGGGTAAATTATGCAGTCTTTCTCTGCTAGACCAAACATCTTAGCTAAGTCTATACTTTTACCAGTGTAATCAGTGGATAATCTTTCCTCTAATTGAGCTTGTAACTGTTCTCTAGTGTGTACATCTACAAGATAATCTTTATGCTTGTAGTATACGCATTTAGGGTCGCAGTATTCAGACATTATAGAGTCTTTACAACCATATTGATAACCGTGGTTGTATGTAGCTTCTACTTTATCTATAATTACTTGTGGGTCTAGTTGGTTGTTATTCCAGTGTAACAAGCTTGCTTTTGTAGCATCGCTTGGTATTCCGTGTCTTCTGAAATGACTAGCCATTCTTAATACAGTGTTGTTTCTATTACCTTGACTAGGTCCTTTTCTATACATCGTTTGTACACAGGGTACTACATTTCTTGGTTCCTGTACTGATTGCATAGACCTAACTTCAGGTACTTCTGTTTTTACGTATCGTTCTAGACTTCCATCACCTATTATTTCTCTTAAAAACTTTTGATTGTTATTCATATCAAAATTAGCTTTTAAGTGAATATCCTGTACACTCATCGTGTTTAGTTCTGTAGCGGTTAAAGGCACTTTGTACAAGCTTGATTTGTTATTAAATGAATATGGTGAGCGTATTATTGCTGATTTAGTATATACACTTAAATCTATCTTATAGTCTATTAATTCCTTCATAGTCTGTTTAAGTATAAAAGGTAAATCTGAGCTTGGTTCAATGTTAAAGCACTCTCCTGATATATTTATATGGTATCCTGTACCACTAAAGTATATTTGATAGTTCTCTTCCTTTAGACCAAGTTCATTTAATTCATATAATACAAACTGAGCTTGTTGTAGTGTGTATTCATCTGTTTGTTGTCCTTTGTCAATATCAATAGGTACTTCATCAATATATCTCTTTCCAACAAAGTTCTTAATACTTCCACTTTTATTTATAAACTTTACAGCATCTTCGTCGTATAGAAATACACTTCTATACATTTGTACGCCTGCTTTTAGTTCATATAAAGTAGCCATATAATCGTGTTCAGAAACGAGAGTCCCCCTTGCTGAGGGACTCCCGATTGCGATTTCTGCATACATTAGAACAACTGTGTTCCTGTATTAACAGTAGATGATACTACATTACCAGTTTCAGTGACTTCTTTAATCAGATTTTTAGATTTTAAGAAGTTTACATAACCTTCAAAATCCTTTTCATCTGTTCCTAGCTTAGGGTATACTTTCGTATATAACTTACCATTCTTAGCCTGTTCTTTATATGCGTATACAAAGAAAGTTTTATTTGCTAACTGCTTTAAATGGTTGTCGTGTAAATGCTTCTCAAAGTTCTCGATAACATCCCCTGCTTTATTCACCATAGCACCAGTCTTGTCAGGTCCACCTTCGAATCCTATACTATCAAAGAAATTATAAGCTCTCTTTAATAGTGAACAAGATTTAATATCACCATTTGGCTCTTTATCATAAGAACCCAATACCGACATTGTGTAAGGGTATTGTGAATTTGGTGACGTTAGAGTTATGTCAATAAACATATCAGCCCAATCAAACTCACTCGTTCTATCTTCGAAGTTTGTAATTGTTGCTGGTATAATACCTAAATAACTTCCTGTTGATGTTTCCATATCATCTGGTCTGAATTTCTCGGACATTTAGTCCTCCTTTTTGTAGTTTACTATTTCATTTTTAATACTCTCATAATTAAATGGGAGTCTCTTTTGAGCAAGTGGCTTAAGCCTGCTACCTACTACTCTTTCATCATAAGCTTCAAAAGATATGTAATACTTACCACCATCTTTATCGGCTGTACAATAGCCTATTACGTCAGCTTTAGCGGCTAAGCTATATCCTAGTCCTCTAGGAAGTTCAGGTCCTACCTGAGCCTTGCCATCTGTAACTGTAGTTGTCTTGCTATGACTAATAAGAATAAGGTTTGCACCCATCTTTTTAGTTAAGCTTTGGAATCTTTGGATTATGTCTAAATTTTTACGTCTAGCTTTACCCCAATCAGCACCCCATGAGCCTTCGCCCATAGCAGTAATGCCTAATTCCTGTAATACTATTGTTTCTACCCATTCATTTACCTGACCTATAGTATCAATAACTATAGTATCATAAGGTAAATTGTCCCATTCTTTTACAAGCCATTGATAAACTTCTATCAAACTATAAACGGGCATAGGTGTTCCTGTTTCTTTACCAGTTCTGAACTTATAACCTCTTTCTTCTGCAGGAATGATTTCTGTTTGTGGTACACCTTTTTTTACTACTTGTATACCATCAACCATCACATTTCTCATTGGTGGGTTTAGTTCAGTTACTGTAACTACGTTAGCTCCATCAGCAAAATCAGAGCCAAGGTCTGTATCTATCATCAATACTCCCTCAGCTCCTTTCTCACTCCAGCTACTAGACGCAGTAGTTTTGCCTGTTTTAGGCTGTCCTATCAAGAAGTAAGTCACTCCCGAGGGCATTATCCCCCAGTCGGTCTTTACTTTGCGTGCTTTTATCATCTATTTCCTTTTTGTTTAAGTTAGGTACTATTAACGTACCGTATTGGATATTTATTGGGCTCAAGCTAGACCAAATATAATCATAATATGCTAATTTAGCAACGAGATTATAGACTTGAGCAGAAACTAATGATGCAATATTCAAAGTAGCAAATACTGTATGCTTCATTGAACAAGGTGCTTGCTTAACTGCTTTAGTAGGTATCCAATGTTTCATATAATCATCTTGTCCACCTTTAACAGTCACTAGTTCAATGCTTGTTGCACCCATACGAGCATCTATAAACCAAGCTTCAGGATTATTAGAATGTTTTGATACCCACGTTTTATAAGCTAGGTATCTTGATTCCATATCATCAGTACATATAATAATTTTTTCATACATACTATTTCTATTTAATGCAGTAAACTTACTACTTACAGGAATAAAATGTTGCATATGCCCATTTACAACATCAGCATATTGTGCATGCAACTTTTTAGCAGCTATACATTTTAATTCCTCTACTTGGTTTACGAAATAAGCCGTAGAAGATAAATTATGTCTTTCGACTGTATCATCATCCCATCCTTTAATCGTCTTAAATCCCATTATTGTTAGACTTTGGATAAGAAAAGAGCCTATACCCCCGAGTCCTATAATGCCAACTCTATCTAAAGAATCGACACTAATTAAATCTTTGTTTCTTAAAAATCTAGTATCATTCATGCTTTTATACTCCATTTAGTGTTTACTATATCAATTATATATTCAAGAGCTTCCATATAACCTACTAAGTAAGCAACATGCTCACTAGAATCAATCTCTACATCTTCTTTTGTTGAAATATTGTAAGATGTTTCTAGCTCATTTGCTGTGTTATATAACTCTTTATTCATTATTTCGATTAGTTCTTCGTTATTCTTTTTCATAATATAAACCTATTTATCCTTTATCATGTCTACATGTTGAATTAATATCATTATTTAATATACTAGGTGACCAAGGAGTTTTATCGTTATAGCTATTAGCAATTTCTGCAATTATTTTAACAGCTTCGTTTTCACCACTCCCTAACCAATATTTTACCATTGCATATGTTACTTTTTTCATTTTATAAATCCTTATTTATGAACACCTGTAACTAATAATATTAGTTTAAAATTAGTTACAGGTATTCTTGTTTGTTTAGTCAGAACCAAGAGTAAACAGGTTTCTCTGATTTTTATCGGTCTCTTCTCTTATGACTTCAATAGCATCTAAATTTGGGTCAATTACTGATAGTTCTTGACAAAAAGCTGTATAGTCACCATTTAATTCAAAGCTGCTTATAGCTGCAAGAATTTCTTCGTCTTTAGCATCTTCATATTCGTTTATAGTAGCGCCTTTCAAAGCTTTTGTAGCTGGAGACACTCCTTTAACTGTGTGTTGATTAGTCCAAAGATTAGCTTGGTTTCTATAACCATATCCTGAATAACCACCATAGTTACCATATTTAACGGCTGCTGGTGCTGATTCTTTCTTCTTCTTGTCTATCTTATTAGCTTCTTCAACCCATTCAGATTTAACTGTAATCTTAGGCAGTTCTTGAGCTACATTACCTTCGACAAAATGTGTTTGATTTATTCTGTCTATATAACTAAAGCCAAAAACTGTTAATTCATCACCTTTATATGCTACTACAGTTGAGAAATACAATCCCTCTTTAGTAGCACATTCTTTTGCAGTACTTATATCGGTTCCACTGAAGAAAGCTCCCATATTATGATGGCTATGAATTAATCCTAGCTTACATTCTTTGAGATGAGGCATGTCTTTATAGAGTTGAGGTAATATTTCACCTAAGTCTTCTGCGTCTATTTCTGTACTTGTTCCGTCGCCTAAGTCTAAAGTACAAAAATATTCCAAAGTAACTAATGAAGGAAAACCATCTTTCTCTTCTTCTATTCTATACCATGCTGGTCCTGACCATTCTTCTGTTTTATACCTATTCAACAAAAAGGCTACTTTGTCCTTCATTTCCTTCTTTATTCTCAATGTCGATGTGGTCGTTAATGATTCTATTGTTTCTGATTGATTGCTCATTGTGTCTCCTAGTTAGTTTGTTTAGATTTTCTAATATTCTTATATTCATAAGATTCTTAAGAATTGCTGAAATATATGTAACTATTTCTTTCCTACTCTCGCTTGTCATTTCTGAAAAGCTTAGTAAAAAATCATACATTTCAATAATTACTTCTTTCTTTATTATCACTCCATAGTTTGTTTCTTTTTTGTCCGTAAAGCTTTTATCCTTTTCTAAGCGCATAGGAACAAGAATTAAACTATCATTTAACAAATGTTTAAAACCTAATTGATTTAAGTATTTAAACTTTGCTGCTATTGGAAAAGCGATTACATGTAATCCCATACTTGTTAGAGTCATTATCATATATTTACGTTCTAAGTTGTTTTTAAAGAACTCGTCAACGTCACTATCACCGATAATACCTAATCTTGCTGATGAATCAAGATGACATCCATCTCGAGTTTCATCTAAGAAAGTATCTGGAGTTGGAGAAATGCGCACTGAATACGTCTCATCTTCTGCAGGAATACAAGTTGTATCATTGTAGTCCCTAGGATTAATAGTCGTATTTATCATATATCGCCATTTATCTAAAGGTTTAGCTAATGATTCAGATTCAAGAATATCATTATTTTTAAACTTCTTTAGATTTTCAGCTGTGCATGTTTCCCAAACCATAACTTGTCTATTGAACTCTTCTCTTCCATAGTTCATTAAAGCGTATGTTCTAATGCTTGATAAGTTTAGATTACCGCCTTCTGCTAATTCGATTCCTGTATAAGTTCTAAATAAAGACCTATGTAAAGAAGTTCTTATATAACTATCAGGACCGGTTATACAATGCATAAAACTAGCTCTTAGTCTGCTCTCATCTTGAATACAATTAGGAAAACCAATAGATTTAAACTCTATTGCTACTTTTTGTATTTGATTATGAAGACTTTGTTCTTTCATGTTTTTAGAGTACCAAACATAGAAATCACGTATTTCTAAGATAAAACTAGTATATGACTGATTATAATTCTCTATGCAAAGAAGTTTAGCTTTATATTTTGTAAAAGCTCCTCCATCCATATACATCATATCATACATTATTCCCCTAGTATTATCTATAGGATTAAGAACTGTTGTTAATTGAGTTTCGTGCATTAGATATTCAGCATAAGTCAAAGTATTCAATTTCTTTATCTCTTTGATTCTCTTTTCAGGATATACAGTACCTAAATCAGCTAATAATGCTGCAACCGTAGCTTTATAACGATTCCAATTAGTATTAACATTGTTAATATCCCAATATGCGTCATTTCTTGTCCAGTTATTTAAGAATGACCCTACTATACCTTTAAAATGTATTAATGGTGATTGATTTAAAGTGTGATAGTATGGTCTTTCAAAACCGCCTAAGCAAGGTTCTCCATTAACACTAATATGAGGATGAAGACTTGCTTTCCATTCTAGATTATTCTCCCAGTTAAAATTACTAACTAGAAATGTTGAAGTATCAGAGAATGTTAATACTACATCTACTGGATGCATTTTGCAATGTCTTGTGCCTTTAAGTACAGGAGCTTCGCAAGGAATAGTTATTTCATACAAGCTATCAGAATAACCTTCTTCTACATTTTTTGGCTTATATCTTACTTTAGAGATTAAGTCTAAGTTTTCTTGTGTTGTCCCTTCTTCCATAAACTGAAAATATGCCTGTTCCTTTTCCTCTTCTGTTGGAAAATCCATTTCTCCTGCATAATTCCTTCTATATAATTGAGACCTACAAAAAGCTGCTAAGGCTCTATTCTTTAGAGTCTTTCCTTTTAATTCTATAAAACCTTCCATAGTTGTTCTAGGCATTGGTGCCTCCTTTAATTATAATTAATTAATAAATATAGTCCGAAAGCAGAGCTTTTATAACTCCGCTTTCAAACCATATACTCAAGTACTACTACTAACTGCCAGAAGTGACCTTGCTGATAGCAAAGTGTACAAAATCGCCATCTTTTAAGATAGCGTTCATCTCAGCTTTGTTAGTATTAACCATTACAACTGCATGTTCAACGTCTAAGCTTTTCATCTCAGCAATCTTTGCTGGTGTTAAACCCGGACCTTTAATAGTCTGTACTTGACCATTAGCTTGTAATGTTACTGATACTTCGTTTGGTGTTCTACTCATTATTATACCTCCTAGGTATGTTTATTTGGTTACGTAACTGTATTTGTTGTATTTAACGCCTGTTGCTCTTTCAAGTCTGTTAATTCTTCTATTTACTTGACTTAGCAAAGCTCTTCTTATTCTTCTTTTTAAGTAATTCATATTATCCTTTAGTTGCCAAATTTTTCCA
>TARA_R110001632_G_scaffold5934_1_pt1 | contig 11047 bp, 12 predicted proteins | sample TARA_R110001632 | Tara Oceans TARA_R110001632 (sample SAMEA4398266) | marine metagenome | biome: Polar Biome; feature: [SRF] surface water layer (ENVO:00010504); material: water (ENVO:00002006), including particulate matter (ENVO:01000060) such as... | depth 5 m
TATGATGTAAATAATTTAATAGAAAGCACGTAGAATACTTGACAATGTCATTTAAAATGTATAACTTCGCCACTTAATATATGTAATATGTGTTACTCAGCTAAATACATTAAAGATACATTATACTTATTAATTATACTATTATTATTAAATAAATGATTGATAATCAACTACTTAAATGTTTAATAGTGTTAATATAACCTATTATAGGGTGTTTATGATAGCTATTAGACTGTATCACTCTAACACTTATATCCGCAATAACTGTATTATTTCAAGAGATATGTAAAAAAAGAGAACTAATTGTTCTCTCTTATTTCTTTTTTAGCTTCTTTGATACCTATCTTAATGCCTTCTGATATACCAACGTATATTCCGACCATTGTACCTACTGTCTTACCAGTTAGAATTGCTGCTTTGTTTACTAGATTTTTCATAATATTTATATAGTTTAATTAATACTTATTTAAAATAGTAAAAGGAAAAATAGGGGAGGGCGTTCAAAGTTTTGAAAACCAAGGGGGGTTTTAAGCATATAGTATCACTCACTCACTAAAAAATAAAAAAAAATTGTATACCTTTGTAAAAAAATAATAAAGTTATGACTGATCAAGAAAACCTACAAGACCTATTTAGTACATTAAATCAAGTATCCTCTGGGGTTACACAAGGAGGAACTAATAGGGGTGGTGGCGGAACTGGAGGTGGTTCTATGGATAGCAAGGGTAATATGGATGGAAATCCATTACTTAAGTTAAATCCTTTTATATCTAAGAATGTTACTAGCTTTGGCCAAGGAGGTATGCTTAATAATTTTGCTCAATACAATGAAGGAGGTAATGTAGGCTTATTGGGAGCAGTAGAAACTAATTATAGTGTAGCCCCACATGAGCAACCAAATAAAGTTTCATTTGTTAATGATGGAGGAAGGGAAAAAAATAGAATAAATGAAATAAGAAGAAGGGAATTTATGGAACAAAATAACCTTAATCCTTATCACGTACAGTTTACTAGTGACCCAAGAGCAGATAGTTCTTATATGAAAGCTTTCAAAGCAGAGCAAGATAAAAGAAGTAGAAGTGGAGGCGTTAGTTTTAGTGGCAGTAATCCGACAGCAACAGAAGCCGAGGCTAGTCGTTTAAAAAACCCATGGGAAAAAGGTTATGACAACTGGTATGGTCAAGCTAATAATGGAATGAGAATGCCTGAGTATAATAACGGAGGGCAAGTACAAATGCAACAACCAACTAGTGGAATACCACAGCTACAAGGTATGCCAACACAATCAACTTCTTACGCAGAACAAGCTAATCAAATGATAGCTATGAAACAGTTAGAAGGCTTTGGAAAACTACTAGCAGCAAATATACCTAACAATCCAGGAGCTACGTTAGCGCAACAAATTCCTAAAACAGCTTCTCAAGGAATGAAAAGAAACTACAAAGAAGGAGGAGTTTTTCCTCATAAAGCTTCTCACGGAATGAAAATGCCTAAAAGATACACTCAAGGAGGAAGATTCTAATGGATGAAATAGGATTAAACGAGCTATTACAATCAATTATAAAAGACAAAGGAGGTTCGGTTCAACAGTATAATCAGTTAATGGATTATGTGGCTTATCACGAAACTGGTCATAAACAAAGAATGAGCCCTGAAGCTAAACAAATTTCTGGAAACGAAAAGGATGGCTTTTACGATGGTCCAGGAAGAGGCTTGTTTATGTTTGAGACGGGAAAAAAGAAAGGGGGGAATACTGCCGTTAACAGAACAGTTAAGTATTTTAACGATAAAAATCTATCTCTACCTAAATGGCTTCGTGATTTAAGTATGAATAGTAAAGACACAAAAAGTGTTGACGTTAGTGGCTTAAGTGCAGATCAACAAAAGATGTTATTCTTAGGTAATCACCGTGAACACCCTAAAGCTAATTTTAGTAATATATGGTCAGGGAAACAAACTATAGATGACTTTTGGTTAAAAAATCACTGGTCTGGAGATGCTAGTGAATCAGCTACTAAATTGGATGGGTTTAAAAAGAGTATGTTAGCTAAAGATTCTATTGACGATTCTAATATAAGAAATCAGAATTTAATTTCTGAAGAAGACACAGTACCTCAGCAAAACACTATGCCTACTATATTTAATATAATGAATGATATATTTGGAACAAAAAATTCATCATTAATAAAAAAATGAGAGAAATTAATAGGGACGAAGGAAAAGTATATAGCATAGAAGATAAATTCTTTTTAGAAAAAATCTATGAAGATTTAGATGAGTTAATAGATGACGAGAAATATATAAAAGCTAAATGTAAAAAAAATGGATTTAAGGTTTTAAAATATTCTTGGTCTATACAAGACAATCCTAAACATCTTATAAGTAAGTTATTTGATCCTGTTCCTAAGTCTGAAGCCGTAAGTCCTATTAATTTTTTATTTAAACTAACACTAAAATACAAATAATGTATTTATTAAAGCTAAACAAGAAGGGTGATATTTTTAAAGATGATGACGGGGTAACGGGAGTTCCTGAATTTCTTACACTCATTAAGAAAGAAAAATTCGGGCCTACGGCCCTTAAGTGGGTAGCGTTGGTCTGTGACTACGAAAGTCCATATAGACATTACAGTGAAGGGGAGAGAATTAAAGCTGTTTCTAAGGATCTTTACGATACATTTAATTGGAAGGGATCTAAGGATGTTTCTGTAATGGCTGCCTGTACTAAGTATACTGAATTGCAGTTTGATCCTTTAGACGAACAACTTATAGCTTTTAATAATAAAATTAATCAGTTTACTTCTCTTATAGATGGAATGCATCTTGACGAGGAGAATGCAGAACTATTACAGAAGCTAATGATTGGAGTAGAGAAGATACTAAAAACGAGACAATCTTTATTAGATGCTATTGACAGGAGAGGTGAGAGACAAAAGATAGTCGGTAATAAAGGGCTGTCATTTTTAGAAAGAAGGAAAGAAATAAAAGAAATGTAATGGCAAAAGATAAAAAAAACACAAAGCATGATGTTAAGTATCTTTACGCAAGATATGTAAAGTTTTATAATAAAGCTGACATGGAAAAAGCAGACTTATATAGTAATTTAGCATTTAAGCTGCATGGAGTTGATTTAGCTTCAAGGTATTACACTAAAAGAGAAGCGATGGATAAAAAAAGAAATATCTTTGGTATGAGAAAGATGAAAAATATAAAGTATGGGTAAAATTAAATTTGATCCACAAAGATATCGTCCTATACCAAATGTAGGTCATCCCGAACTTAATCCTGATTCCGTGGCGTATCAAGAGTATTGGGCTCAAGAAACAGATAGATGCATGAATGGTTTTAAACCTAAAGGCCTTAAAAAGATTTCAGGGAAGTATTATTTCTATCTAAATTACTATATGATACTTGGTAATGACGGAACTTCTGGTAATCGTAAAAATTTAATACATCCCTGGTACAGAACTATGGATCATGAATACTTTGATACTATAGAGTTGTGTAAAGAGGAGGGAAAGGGCATGATTGTTATTAAAGCAAGGGATAAAGGATTTTCTTACATGAACTCTGGAGCTGTAGCTCATGAGTATACATTCTATCCATTTAATGACGTAGGCGTAGCGGCAGGATTACAAGTTACTGCTGATGCATTTTTTGATAAAACTAGAAAAGGACTTAACGGTATACATCCTAACTTTAAACACTCGGTACTAAAAGACACTGATGGTATAATGAGATCTGGATATAAACAAAAGAATAAAGATGGTAAGTGGGAAGTAGGTGGTTATCAGTCTAATATCATATGTAGAACGATGGATAATCCAGAAGTTTTTAAAGGGGAACGGGTTTCGTTAATGATATTTGAAGAGGCAGGAGAATTTAAAAAACTTAAGAACGCATATATGTCATCTAAAGCATGTTTCATGGATGGAGATGTTCAGTTTGGCGTTCCTATTGTCGGTGGTACTGGTGGTGATATATCTAAAGCATCTAAAGATTTTATGGATATGTATTACAGTCACGATGCTTACAATCTAATCCCTATGTTTATTCCAGCTTCAAAAGCTTATTACGGATTCTTTGATATAAACTCTGGATTAGAAGATGAAAAGGGTGCTAGGGAAAAACTTATTACAGACAGAGAAAGTATACAAAAATCTGGAGATAACGAAGCGTACAACTTACATATACAGAATTACCCATTAACCGTAGAAGAAGCATTTCTAAATACACACTCAGCAAGATTTGATATTGCATTAATAAATGCACAGAGATCAAGAATACTTTCAAGTAAAGATAATAGGAGTCAAATACAAAGCGGATACTTAGATTGGCAATTAGGCGAAGGAGAACCAAAGGTATCTTGGAGACCACACCCTACAGGCCCTTATAAAATATTGGCGCATCCTATGACGGAATATAAGCATTTAGATATAGGTGGCATTGACTCTTATGATCAAGATCAAGCTGGAGCATCAGATTCTTTGGGTAGTGCAATAATTTATCGTAGATTTGCAAACACAGACATTCCAAGTGATTATGTTGTTGCTGAATACACTGATCGCCCACCTAAAAAAGAAGATTTTTGGGACGGATGCCTGAAGCTAGCAGTTTATTATAACTCTAAAATGCTAGTAGAGTATACAAAAATAGGTATTTTAGATTACTTTAAGAGAATGAATGCTTTAAAGTATTTAAAAGAAAAACCAGAGTCTGCACATAACCCTGGTACAAAAACTAGAAATAGATATGGTGTGCATATGAATAAACAAGTAAAGTCTTTGTTAGAAGATTTAATAGATGACTACTTAAGAGAAAGCGTTCAAGATATATGGTTTATAGATTTGATAGACGAGTTGGCTAATTATGGATTACAAAATACAGATCGTGCTATGGCATTCGGCTTGTGTTTAATCCATAATATTGATAACTATAGAATGAAAGCATCTATAAAAGAAAAAGTAGAAGATATGGGATTTAAATATTATAAAATGGGGTATAATGGTACACCTCTAGAAATAAAATAAAATTATGGCTAAAAAATACTCTTCAATGCCTTCAATGGTAGTAGCGGATAAAGAAAAAAATAAAGAATGGTGCGAGCAAGTTCTTGATGCAATAATAAGTTATATGGGAGTTGAAGAAGGATCTCATTCTTCTGGAAGGTCTAAAGATATACGAAACTATCAAGTATATAACGGAGTGCTTAATCAATCAGACTATAAGTATATTACAGAGCAGTATGGATTAACCTATCCAGCAAGGCTAGTAAATTACCCTATCATAACACCTAAAATTGATTTATTAATAGGAGAAGAGTTAAGAAGACCTATTGATATGAAGGTTACTACAGTTAATAAATCTGCTGTAATTAGAAAGCAAGACCATAAAGTTGCTTTAATGATGAGAGAGCTTTTAGATGAGTTCCATGCAGAGATGAAAGAAACAATGAATGTTGATGTTAAAAAAGAAGGAGATGGAATCCCTGTACCAGAAGACATTGAAACTTACATGAAATATAATTACAGAGAGATGCTGGAAGAAACAGCTCAAGATGGATTAGAATATATTACAAATAGATATCATCTTAGAGATGTTTTTAAAGAAGGATTTAGAGATTTATTAGTAACATCAAAAGAGTTTCATAAAGTAAGCGTTCAAAATGGAGATCCTTATGTTAGAAGAGTTGATCCTAGAAATATAGTATTTGATAGTTCGTCTCATTCTGATTACTTAGATGATGCAACTTGGGTTGGAGAAGAAAGATGGCTTTCTGTTAATGAAATTAATGATGAATTTAAAGATGATTTAGAAACTGAAGATATAAAAGAGCTTGACAATATGCGTAATTTATATGCTGGAGGAGATATAAATAATTATAATTCTAATTTTGACTGGGTTGATGCTGGGCATGGTAAAGAAACTAGAATTAGAGTTGTTACTGCTGAATGGAAATCATTAAGAAGTATTAAGTTTAAGTTATCAGAAAACAAATATGATCCTGATAGACCATTTAGAAAAATGGTAAAAGATACTTATAGAAAAAGAAAAGGCGATAAAATAGTAAGCAAGTGGGTAGATGATATTTGGGAAGCTACTAAAATAGGTGGGAAGATTTTAGTTAACGCTAGACGAAGAGACAATCAAGTTAGAAGTGTAGACGATCCAGGAAAAACTCCATTATCATATGTAGGGTGTGTAAAAGGTAATACATCTGGCTCTCCTGCATCTATAATAGATTTACTAGATAACGTTCAAATGCTTTATAATATTGTAGTTTATCAAATAGAACTTGCTATGGCTCGTTCAGGTGGTAAAGCTGTAGTATATGATGTAGCTCAACTACCAACTAACGTTGGTATGGATATACAGCAAGTATTGTATCACTTAAAGACAGATGGTATTATACCTATAAATTCTAAAGACGAAGGTAATCAAATGAGTAGCTTCAATCAGTTTCAACAAATTGACTTTACTTTATCTCAGTCTGTACAGCAATTAATTAATCTAAAAGTTATGTTAGAAGACATGGCTGGTACTATATCTGGAGTTACTAGACAAAGAGAAGGTGCTGTAGAGAAATACGAATATGTAGGTAACGTGCAGAGGAGTGTTGTACAGTCTTCCACTATTACTGAAAGCTGGTTTTACTCTCATGCAGAAGTAAAGCAAAGAGTTTTAGAGCGTTTATGTAATTTAATGAAAGTGGCTTGGGCTGGAGGTAAAAAAGCTGGAATGATACTAGGTGATGGTGCTTATAAGTTCTTAAATGTTATGCCTGATGTTGCTTTGCAAGATTACGGAGTATATGTAGGTGATAGTGGTAAAGATGATGCTATGAAGCAAGTTGTTCAGCAATTATCACAAGCTGCACTTCAAAATGGTAGCGTAGATTTACTTGGAGTTATTAAAGTTCTTAAATCCGATACAATGACTGAAGCTGAAAAAGTTTTAGAACAAGCTATGACGGAAATGCAAAAACAACAAAAAGTTGCTATGGAACAGCAAATGCAAGCACAACAAGCTGCAGCGCAACAAGAGGCTGCTAAGCATCAAGCTGAGGCTCAACTTAAACAAATGGATAATGAAGCTAAAATACAAGTTGCACAAATTGGCGCGCAATCTAGACTTGAAGTTGCTAAGCTACAAGCTGAAGTTGATAGAGATCTTCACGACACTAAAGAGAGAAATGAAATGGATAAAAAAGCTGCTGATTACTATATAGAAAGAAAAAACAAACAAGATGATGACGATAAACAATCCTCTATTAGTAAACAAAATAAAGACAGTAAAGCTGGAACATCAACAACATCAGATGATTTAAAAAGAGCAACTGAAAAGTTATAATAAATTATTTGTATATTTGCAAACTTAGGGAGTATTAATTTAAATAAAAAAAAATGTCAGCAGAAGAGTCAAAATTAGTAGAAGAAGTTGTAGAAACTTCAGAAGCTACAGAAACTAAAGAAGTAAAAGATGAGTTTAATCCATTAGCATTTTCAGAAGATGTGTATGGAGAAATTGGTAAAACAACAGAAGCTATAGAAGAAGCTGTTGAAGTAGAAGAAAAGTCAGAAGAAGAAGAAGACAAAGAAAAAGAAGATGGATGGGGATGGGATTCTGAAAAAGAAGAAGATTCACAAGAAGATAAAGAAGAAGAGTATAATTGGGAGGAGGAAAAAAAAGAAGAAAAAGAAACCGCTTCTGAAAAAGGATTAAGCTGGAATGAGGTAGGTAAAGAGATAGGATTAGATGTTAGCAACAAAGAAGAATTTCTTAAAACTCTTAACGCTTACGCTGAGCAGTTACAAGCGCAATCAAACGCTCCAGCTCCTAGTAGTCAAATTACTGAATTAAGAAGTTATTTATCTTTTAGTGATAGAGATCTAGTTGGAGAAGAATTAAAAGCTGACGGTATAGAAGCTTCTGATATTGAAGATTCTTTAGACAAGTTAGAAGATTCTGGAATGATGAAAATGAAAGCCAAAAGTATTAGAAGAGTTATTGGAAATGCTATTGACACCCAAACTAATGATGCTAAACAACAACAAGTTCAATCACAGCAAAAACAACAACAGGAAATAAAAAACGCTAAGCAAAAATTAAAAGAGGAAGTAAAGAACATGAGTGAATTCATGGGGGGTAAAGTAACAAAAAAACAGAAAGAAGAAGTCTATAGATACGCTACAGGTAGTATGATGAAGGACATATATGCAGATCACGCCAATGTTGCTGATGTTGCTATGTTCATGTTATACCGCAAGCAAATTGAAAAGATTCTTCGTTCTCAAGGATTGGAAGACGGCAAAGCTTCTATAATGGATAGTATAGTTTCTCCAAACCTTAACACTGGAAAAAGTAAATCTGATTACAAAATTAAGTCAGGTAAGTTTGATCCAAAAGCGTTCATGAACGAGTAAGTCTAAAAGGTAAGTCAAAGACTACTAAAGGTTGAAAGTTAATTGAGCAAATAGTAAAATGTTTAATTAATAAAAAAAATTTAAAAAATGGCTGTAACTTCAACGGGTACGTATGGAGTTGGAACAACTGCTGCGAATGCACTTAACGCAAATTTGTTACAACATCCTGAAATAGCTAGAACTTTAATATCTCTTTACCCGAGATATTCAATGACATATCTTTTAGAAAGAACTAGAAGAATGGCAAGTGAAAAAGTTTTAGGAGATAATTCTTACGAATGGAAAGTAATGAATCGTCTAAACAGAAAAACTGTAATTAAAACACATGGTACACCTACTGGTGGATCTGGTGGTGGTTCTGCTGCTGCTGGTGTTACAATTGTAGATTTAATATTTGCACCAACAAATGCTGGAACTGCTGAATCTCAATTTAATTTATATGATGTAGTTAGATTCCCATCTGGAGCTACTGGGCTAGTTGTTGCTCAATCAGATGTTGCTGCTCATAAATATACAATTGAAGCTATCACTGCAATTACTGCTGCTGATAATACTGCAAACTCTGTAGTTGGTAGAATTGGTTCTGCATTCCCTGCTGGTTCTGCTGGATCTGATGTAGGAGAGAACAATGCTTACCCAGATACTTACAAAAACTGGATGACTACAAACAGAAAGAAATGTACAATCACTGGTAAAGATGCTACTGATGTATCATGGATTGAAAATAATGGTCAAAAACTTTGGTACTTTACTAAAGAGCAACAAATGATGGATCAGTTTATGTACGAGCAAGAGTTACAAAGATGGTATGGACAAACGTCTGTAGCAACTGCTGCAACTAACTACTCTGCAACTAACACTGATATCATTTCTGGTATTGCTGCTGGTGAGTTTGCTGATGGTACTGCAAGAGCTGCTTCTGGTGTTTCTGATGGATCATTCGTTATTGGTGATGGTGTATTAGCTCAAATTTCTGCATCTAATCAAGCTTCTTACTCTGCTGGAACATTGACTGAAGATATTATTACTGAGTTTATTGGTAAGATCTCTTTAAATGCTCAAGGTGCTGAAGGTAATGAGTGGGTTGTATTTACTGGAACTGAAGGACGTATTGCTTTCCATAGAGCTATGAAAGACTTACTTGTTGCTCCTGCTGGTGCAATGACAGGTGGATCTATGGCTGATGTAAAAGCTGGTTCTGATATTTCTTTAGGTGGAAACTTTACTTCTTACTACGCGTTAGGTAATAAAATTACTATTGCTTACTGTCCAGTATTTGATGATCCACATGTTCATGGTGCTTCAGGAGGAACTAACTCATTTGGAGATACAAGATTGAAAGAATCTATGAAGATGGTATTCATGGACTTCGGAGCAACTTCTGGTGTTTCTAATGTAGAGTTAATTACTAAAGGTGCTAACGGAATTAATCGTTCATTAGTTAAAAAATATGTTGGCGGTATGGTAAATCCTTACGATACTAAGACTATGATGGCTGCTAATGGTGATGATAGATTCCAATGTCACGTATTATCTGAGACAGGTATTATCGTAAGAAACCCGCTTTCTTGTGGTATTTTATCTGCATCATAATTAAGTTAATAATTTGATAGAGGGAGGCTTCGGCCTCCCAATATCGCTAAAAACAAAATAAAAAAAAATGGCAAATTATTTAGATTTATCAACAAAATCTGTTGAACAAGGGGAAGGTAGACTTCCAAAATTAAGAGGTCAAATCTGTCCTGTAGTAACAGTAACAACAGCAGCAACTACTTTATATGATCATCAAAGTGGAGCTACTGTGTTCTTAACTATATCAGGAGGATCAAATGTAGTAATCACTCTTCCAGAAGTAGCTGCTGGCTTAAACTTCACGTTTGTAGCCACTGCAAGTCCTTCTGGAGCTGGAGATGCTGTTATTACTTCTGCAACTGCTGATACAATAGCTATCTGTTTAGGTCCTGATGCTGCTGCTGATGGTACTTTTGCTTCTGCGTCTGACACAGTAACTCTTGAAGCTGCTGCTTTAGGAGGAGAGGTAATTAGATTCGTAAGTGATGGCACTAAGTGGTATGCATTCGCAAACCAACCTACTGTAGGTTCAGTTACAACCGCTGGATAATAATTAATGGAAGACGGAGGGGCTTAGTCCCCTCCAAATTCCTTATATTTGCAAGATGAAAACAATATTAGTAGTAAGAGATGGTAAAGTTGTAGAGATAAAAGATGGAGAATTAAACAATTCTAAAGAAGAAACATTCAGTATAGGAAAGGCAAGTGGTTTAGAGTGGGGAAAAAAAGGATATCAAGAAACAAGGATATCTACAAATGAAAGAGGACAAAGGAGAATATTTAAAGAGACTGCAAAAAAGTCTAAATATTATATAAACAAATAAACAGGGAGTATTAACTAAAACAAAAAAAGATGGCACATTTAATTTATGTAAAAGCAAGAGATGACAAAAGGTTTTCTTACGTTAAGTTTGGAAACTATACCATGAGAAATGGTAAGAAATCAGTATTATTAAACCCAGATGAATTAGTAGTTGATGGATGGGAAATGAGTAGCGCATTAACAACTCTAAATATTGATGATGAGTATGATAAAAGAATATATAATTTTTT
>TARA_R110001632_G_scaffold31980_9_pt1 | contig 11032 bp, 2 predicted proteins | sample TARA_R110001632 | Tara Oceans TARA_R110001632 (sample SAMEA4398266) | marine metagenome | biome: Polar Biome; feature: [SRF] surface water layer (ENVO:00010504); material: water (ENVO:00002006), including particulate matter (ENVO:01000060) such as... | depth 5 m
TAGATTTCTAGTTGATGAGTTATCATAAACAACATTACCCAATATAGCGTTAAAAAATAATCCATCTGGTAATTCACTTTGAGCAATAGTTAAAAATGATCCATCAGGAACATCTTTCATTAATCTATCTACTTCAGATATTAATAAACCTTGTTTTGCCCAATTGTTTCTAATTTTATCTAATATTTGATCCTTTGTAAGTGTACCTTTTAACCCTTCTATATTACCAATTACTTGATTTAATTGCTGTCTTGTTAAAGACATTGGATCTACACCACCAAAAAACTCAAAGTTATCATTGGGCATATAAGCAAAAATGTTTGTATCTATACCATTATCATCTAGTCTAATAAAACTATTCTGAAAGTTAAAAGCATCAATTTTTTCTTGTACATCAGAACTATTAGTTCTAACACCAATTTGATATTTTGCTTTTTTATTAAGAATATATGGATTAGCTTCAAGACCAGGAATAAAATACTGACTAGTTGTTAAACCACCCTCCGGATCCTTTGTTACAACAAACTCTAAAGTCTTTATATCTTCAGGACTTAAAACTGATAAAATAGAATAGTATCTTTGTTTAGCAGCACTCCAATCATTTTCCTCTGGATTCTTTCCACCATAAGGTGTAACGGGCTCTGCATAATTTATTCTAGAAACATTTTGTGGTAAAAGCTGAAAATCTTTTTCTTCAAGTTGATAAAAGTTTTCAAACTGTCCAGGTCTTAAATTTATATATACGTTATTATTTACTTTCTCTTGTGCAGATAATGTTACAGCAGATGCTGGTATCAAAGTCAACACTCCTTTTTTAATAACTTTATCTGGGTTGCTCCAAATAACATACTCTATTGGATTAAGTTTATCATCTGATTCAGACAAACTATATACTTTAGCACCAAAAGATAAATCTTCAACACCATCAAAACTAAATGTACCATCATTTGGTATATTTAATGAAACTAGTTTCCAAGCAGCTTTAGCTTCCCCTCTATCATTAAAAAAATTAATATCAGATGATACACCTGCAGCTTTTAGCATATCACCAGATATCAACTCTCCTGTTTTAGAATCAATAATTTGATACACTAAAGAATCATTGCCTTGGTCATCTGTAGCTTTTTTAGAACGTACAGCAACATTAGCATTCCTTGCATCTGGTAATATGCCTAGTTTATCATTACCTTGAAAACTTTCTTCTCCTGCAGGTAAGGTTATATCTTGACCTGAAATATTTGTCAGTGGTATCTTTAATTGATTTAATACTTGACCCACTAAATCATTGTTCCTTCCTTCTTCAGATGTTAACCAATTAATTAATCCAACATCATTCTTTATTTGTTCTTGAGTTAATTGTCTAGTAGAATCATTTACTGTTTTATCATTGTCTATCCATATTTTTTTGATAGCATTGAATGCTTCTCTATGAGCTTGGCCTTCTTGAGTATTAACCCATTCTTTATACTTAACTGATTTTTGAAGTAATGCTAATTGAGCACCTTCATACTTTCTATATGCTTTCTCTAATATGCTAGTTAAAACTTGTGATTCACCTACTGGAACTTCAACATCAATATCTTTTAAAATTTCTTGAATTTCTTCTTTATTTTCAACTGTTTGAACTTCTTCAGTAGCAGTATCTACATCAGCTTGTGTTGGTCCTGCTGCTTTAGCGTATGCATTTTTTAATCTATTGATTTCATTAAATGCTACAGGATCATTTACAGTATTTATTAAACCTTTTTCATTATAAAATGTCCTTAATGTCTCTACATTATTAGTTAAACCAAATTGTATAACTTCCTGCACTTCTGGAATAGGAGTACCAAAGGCCCCTTCTATTGCAGCAATTTGATTAAGTAATGCATTCTGTTGTTCAGTATCTAAATATTTATTTACAGACTTTCTAAAAATTGCTTCTCTGTTTTTATAAAAAGCTTTCATCTCTATTTCAGCTTTTTCAAATACTTCATTGAACTTCTTAGGATTAGCTAATGCTTCAATAGTTTTATCATAAACTTTTGCTCTTCCCTTTAATGCACCATGATCAACAATTAATTTTAATGCTTCATCTATAGCATCTTGATTAACAAATGATCCGGCTTTTTTAGCCATGAATCTTACATAATTATGAAAATCTTTTTTAAGTTTTCCTATTTTTCTTCTATCAAAAGAACCGTCTTTAGTTAAGTTCTTTGGATCATTCAAAATATTTCTAAGAGCTAATAGTCTTTTTTTCCTTTCTTTTTTTTCTTTTACAGCACCAGCTTGTGATTTATCATCCTTTAAATTTTCAATTTCACTCTCTAAAAAACCTAGTTCTTTATCAATAGTATCTTTATCTAATAATACTGTAATATCACTAGCAGCCATATTTTCAAATAATGGATCTGCAGAAAGAGTTTGAAAAATACTATTTGATCTTTCCACAGCTCTTTCAAAACCATCACGAGTAAACATAGCTAAGTAACTAGCATGATCCCATGCTAACCTCTTTAATTTTTCTTCTGCATACTCCATACTTTGAGTGCTTATATCAAATGCAGATTCATTAAAAGGGTTTGGAAATGTATCTTTTAATTGTGTATAGTTATCCTCCATCTTGCCAATTTGGTTAACCATATCTTGAAGACGTGTTCTTATTTTACCAGACTTAACATCTTTTTTGCTACTTGGAAAAGCTTCTGCTAATTCTACATCAGAAAGTTTCATAAAGTCTTTCATCTGTTGTTCAAAATAATGTGCACCTCCTGTACTCATTACATTATATATATTTTGAAATTTAGCATAATCTGATTCATTAATAAAATCAAATTGACTTGCCATAATATTAGCCTCTGTCTTACCATTAGCAATTTGATGTTGAATCAAAAACTCAAACTTCTTTTGATCAAATACCGAATTAATATCATCTGCATTCAAATCATTTATCTCATTATAAGATTTTACAATACTATCAACAAAAGTTTTTCTGTTTGCTTTATGTTCTGCATATGCTTTAGGATCACTGACTCTACTATATATAGCCGGTATACCTTGAAAAAATATTTTTTGTGGTCCAGATACAACCCCACCCATTAAGAATCCTGACATAAATGTATCAAAACCCTGTGCAGTAAATTGAGAACTTACAGCTGAATTAATATTTTCTTTAAACAAATCTATACCTCCAGCTAAAGGATCTGTTAACAAAGCTGTATAATAACCTTTTGTACCAGCAGAAACTGCTTCTTGGCTTATTTCTTGTATACCTTCTCCAAAGTTAGCAGCAAAATATCTTAGACCAACACCGGCTGATTTTATTAAATTACCCTTTACTCCGGCATTACTTACAGATTTACGAAAACCCTTTCCAAAATTAAACAATGTACTTTCACCAGCATCTATAAATGGTGATTTAACTGCTTTAGTTTTAATAATTCTTCTTCCTACATCTGAAACTTGATCATTAACTAATCGTCCAAATGATCTATTAAAGCCACCAAATGCATTACCTAAAACAAGTTGGTTTGTAGCAAATATAAGAGGTGCATTTATTAATGTAGTTTTAAATGAAGCTCTAGATGCTTTATCCTCAATGTTTACCATTTGTTCAGGAGTAACGGGTTGCCCATAGTTTTCTCTAGACAATATGTTTGATCCTTCTCTAACCATATCATTATAAACCATACCCCCTTCAAGCTTACTCTCTGCAATTGCAAGATTTAATGATCTAGCATCTCTATAGAATCCTCCAAATACAGTAGACTGTTTTGCTAGATTAACCATATTCTGAGTACCATTTGCAGTAGTCTTTAGATTTCTAATAGCAGCAACTGTTTCTGGAGCAAAGAAAGCTAAACCTGAACCTGCAGTAATACCTTTTTGCATTGACCAAAAATCTTTAGCATTCTCCGCAGTGTTAAATGCTTTTATTACATCTCTAGTTTTGTTAGCATACCTAGTAACACTAAAACTATTTGCTACGGTAGAACCTATTTTTTTTAATCTTGCAATGTTTCTTGCTGTTGCACTCATAAGCATCGCATCAGATACAGGGTTTAACCCTCCTTGAAGACCTGCGGCAGCAGCTAATGCAACTTCCTCAAGAGCTATAGAACTTATAATACCCATGGTATAACCTGAGTTTAATAGCATATTATTAGTCCAAGCCATTCCACCTTCTCTAGAAGAATTACCAATAGCCATTGCATCTGCAAATTCATCAGCTGATTCTAAATCTGGACCAATGTAATCACCACCAAATAAATCACCAATGGCTCTATAACCACTCATAAATCCAGTTCCAGCTAAACTTGTAAATTGACCCCACATTCTAGTGTAGTCATCATAAACAGTTGAGTTAGCATTGTAAGTAGTTTCCATATCTGAATATGGAGTAAATCCTAATTTATTAAACTCAGGATGATTATAATATCTTTGAAAGTTTGATTGACGTATACCTGCATATTTAGGAGATACAATTTGTTTACCGGGTTCAGCTGGTCCTAAAGTTGCACTTGCTGGAATTTCCATCAATCTATTAAAATAATCCGGATCTTCCTTATTAAGTGGATTCTGTTGTACTACAGGATCATACGTATCTGTAGCAAGAGTTGGTCTATCAACAGCCATATTACCGTATGCACCACTTGCATATTTATTAATTAATGGTTCTACATTAGCCATTTCTTGTAATACAGAAAGGTCTGCTGAGTCAATGTATGCATCATACTCAGGAGTATTGAACATTTCTTCAACAGGAATAAAAGGTAAATCTTTATTTATTACACCACTGGTAACTTGATTATCTTTTATAGTTTGATCTAAACTATTATTTTCTAATTGATTATCCATCTATATATTCAAGTTAGTTTTTATTTTTTACCGTTTATTGCAATATCTCTTTGTTTAGCTCTTACATTATCTGCACCTCTTTGTGCAAATTTTATCCTTGTTAGTGCTTCTTCATCATCAAGTGTTCTTCCTGGACCTTCTGGACCGATCAAAATCTGTCTAGTAAACAATGAAGTTGTAGTATAGGTGCCTCCTTCTTGATAATTATTAAACTTCCAATTTAACATATATTCTTGATCAGATACTTTAACAAATCTATAAGTACCAATTTCATCACCAAGTTCATCCGTAATTTCTGGTGGTTGATAATAACCATTAGGATTAGCTGCAATACCACTTAATACAGGTGAAAAATAATCCATAGAGTTCATATTAGATCTTGGACTTATATCATTTTTTTGTTCATATACAACAGACACACCGTCACTAAGACTTTCAAACTGATCAGAAGTAAGAGCTCCATATTGATTACTTGGATCACTACCTCCTTTAATTTTAGAAGCTAACCAATCAGCATTAAATTTAATTCTATATCCTGCTGTAGTTTTTTCTCCATCATCTGTTGCACCATACACCGGCATATATTCAATTGTTGCTCTAGGCATTGCTGATGGTGAATTAGGAGATTTAGGATTATTTATATAGCTTCTTAAATCAGCCTTAAACATTTCTAATGTTCTTTGACCTTGAGTAAAACCGCCTTCAATATCTCCTTCAACATTATTAAGAGATCCTTGAACAAACATTGGTTGAATACCTTGTTGTGCCAAAGCATCTAATTGATTAAATAAATTTGATGCCATTTCATTACCGGCAGCGTTGGGTGCCTTGGGATCAATTGCTGCAACATAAGTAGGATTTGCTTGTAAATCTGCAACAGTATTACCAGCTCCTGTCATTTTACTTTTAAGAGTTGCTGTTTTATAAGTATTACCATCACCTAAACTACCTGTAAGACCTTGATTCATTTTTTTCTGCAAAGCATCATATACTTCACCTGCTTCGTTTTTCACAGCCGTCATATCAACAACCATTTTTGGTGTGCCATCCGCATTAAATATTGGTTTATAATATCCTCCACCTCCAACACCCATACTTTGGGTTCCTGCATAAGAAGTTGATTCTACATATTCTGTAGCTTGCTTCATGTAGTTTTTTTCGTTAGTACCTTTATCTATTTGCCAACTTTTATTATAGTTAGTAACTTCACCAAGTTCTGCCAACCTTCCTACTTCAGCTATATACTGTTCTCTAGTATATGGTGATAAAATACCATTTTTATCTGTTGCCCAAATATCAGGCATACCCGCATCCATAAATGCTTTTATATCTTTATCTTCTATCACAGATGCTTTAACGGCATCATAGGTATCTTTTTGATCTCTGTATGCAGATTGTACAAATTGTTCAAGTGACGTTGTTTGTTCATTTAAGCCCGCCATTGTACTCTTGAGATTTTTATATGATTCTCTACCTACAAGACCGGGATCTTTTTCTTTTAAAGCCGTTGTATTAAGTATTGTTGTTGAGTAATTATCATATAACTCATCAATAAGTTTTTGATTTTTAAGACCACCTGTTGTTTCATCCTTATCTAATAAAGCAGTTTTAATTAAATTAATATTACCTGTTACTTCTTTTCCATCTACCTCTATTGTATAATTTTGATTACCATCATCACCTTCAGGTTTTAAAATTAATAAAGCTTTTGTTATTGCATCAACTTGATTTACATTAATTTTTTCTTTTTCTTCAACATATGGTATTGTTGTACCATTAAGGACAACATTAAAATCAGGATCTATTTTACCATCTTTCATTACCATACCTGTCGTAGAAGCATCACCAGTTCTATAAGATTCTGAACCAAAATAATTAAATAAGGGATTACCTTTTTTATCAAACATCAGTTCTCCTTTTTCTTTTGCTAGCTGTCTTCTATTAATCTGTTTAATAGCTTCTAAATTCCTGGCATCTGCAGCTCTAGCATTCTGGAGAGTCATTTTATACTTATTCTTTGAATATGGTGTCTCTACTAATTTTGCTTCAAACCCTCTCATACTAAAATTCTGAGCTGCTGCTACCATATCACCCATCATATTAGCACCCATAAGTAATTGATAAGCTCTATTTAATGTGCCTTCTGAACCTTCTGCAATAGGTGTTTGAAGAAGATCTTGAACTTGCATTTGATTTTCTAATGTAGCTTTCATTGCTTCATAAGAATTCATTTGCTTTTTCATTGATTTGTCTTCATCAGAACCAGGAATAATACCAGTATTCTTTTGATAATCACTCCACCTAAGATTAATATTTTCTAATTCTTGTACTTTAGCTTGAGTTTTGGGTAAACGTGCATCATTAACAGCTTCTATTCTACTAATAGTTTCTGTAGCCCACGCTTGTTGTCCTTCTTGAACAGATCCAAAACTTCCTGCAGCAATACCGTTTGCTGCAAAATCTCTACTCTGAACATAAGATTTTGTTTGATATGCTCTTTGTACTCTTGGGTCATCTTGTAAAGCTTTTTGAATAAATTGTAAAGCAGGACCTACAACTAAATCACCATTTTGTTGTTCAATATTAAACATTGGATCAATTGAGCCATCTGGATTTTTTTTACTAACAGTAGCAGACATTTTTAAAGGCGGTTTCATTTCACCTAAAATTTTCTGAGCAGTCTCAAATAAATCTGCATCTTCAACATATTTTGGTAATCCACTATTCATTGCTTGATCAGCAGTACCATTTACAAAATCTTCCATTTTGTATTGTAATGCTTTTACACCAGGAGTCCAATACTTTTCTCTTTGCTCTCTGTTTTGGCTATCTAATAATCTATTAGCATAGTCCATTTCTTTTCTATAATTAGAAGTAAAAACTATATCTTTTACCATAAGTTTATCTTCAAAGAAAGGTGCAAATACTGCCTTAGCAGAATCAGCATTTTGAGCAAGAGACAAATCCATTCCTGCAATTTTCTCAAGAGAGGGTGCTAAATTTTGAACATACTGATCTCTTTGTTCTTTATTGTCTTCTCTGGATAGATCTGCATATACTACTTTATTATATACATCATTAGTAGCCTTCCAATTAGTGGAGTACTTATCTTGTCTTGTATCCAAAACAGCTGACAAGAATTTATAGTCCGGTGTAAATGGTTGAATGTCTGGTAAAATATTATCTGCTCCTGGTACGTATGTTGCCATAATGTAAAATTACTATAATTTATTAAGTTTAACAAGGTTAATTCTAAAACCCTTAAGGTTTAAGACCCCATCTTTCCTGTATAAAATGGTACTACCATTTTTTTAATCTTTTTTCCTTTTGAACCCACTTCTAATCCTTTACTTGCAGATGTTGGGTATGACATAGGCATTCCTCTTCTTTGTGCTTCTGCTTGAGCATTAGTTATATCACGTGGACCATTATTACCCATACCCATGTATAACTTTAAGAAGTCCATATCAACTTTTTGATCTGCGGGTAAATTTTTTCTTAAATCAGTGTAAGCATCTAATAAAGCTTTTTGATTATCTGGTGGAAGTCCAACTTTTTTTAATGCGTTAGGATTAGTAAAATCAATCATGCCTCCTGTTGTAGGATTTATAGCATAGTTATCATATACAGTATTAATATTATATGTATTAGCTCTATTAGTAAGTGCAGTATTTTGCAATCTAGCATTTGCCATAGTTTTTCTGTTTCTAAAATTATCACCTAACTGCAGTGTTTTATTAAAATCATCATATAATTTAATATTCCTTCTATCATTTTCAAGATTTATTCCCATATCTAATTGAGGCTGCATTGCTGCTACACGGTTCATTATACCAACATTATTTGTATTAACTCTGTTAATAGCTTTTGCATTTGCATCTAACGTTTTTCCTTGTACATTAGACATAGCAGCAACAGCACCCGGACCACCTATAATACCTGATATTCCTTGATTCATTGTATTAGCTGCAGCAGTATTAGCATTAGCAGCCGCTCTCCAATCATCTAAAGTATAATCTATTTTTAATCTTTCAGCATCTGGTGACCATGGACCATAGACATTATCATCCATCAAATTTAATGCTATTAAATTATTTTCATCTTGTCTCCAAAACTCAGGTTTCATAGGTGCATAATCTTCTGGTATAACTTGATCAATAGGATCTTTTGGACCTGCTGGTTCACCATCAATAAGAACGGTGTCACTATCAAGTGTTGTCTTTTTTAAACGTGGTGTATTAAAAGTATGTAATCCAAATATTGAATCAATTTTAGTTCCACCTTTAAAATCACCATAATAAGGTAGATAATCATCTAAATTACCAAATTGTTGTTGATGTTCTTTTTTTCTAGTTTCCTCAGCAAGTGTTTGAAATTTTCTCCATTGAGGATTATTATATCCTGCTTCATAATCAAAACCTTCAATCTGATCTGTAATATCACCCCATCTATATTTAAAATCATCTTTTGCTTCCTGTGTAAGTAAATCACTTGAGCCAGTTACTTTACCTGTTTCATCTACAGCTTGTTGTAATGGTCTGTTTCCTTTAGAATACATACCCGGTAAATATTGATAACCAGACTCACTCATTTCATCAACTGCTCTTTGTTGTCCAGCAATTCTTTCATCATATATACTTGTTGATCCACTACCTATTTGATTTCCTGCAGATCTAGCTTGAGCAGGTGTATAACTTCCTTTAGATTGCACTAATTTAATCTCCGTCTTACCATCAGCACGTACTATAGTTGTAGTAGTATAATTACCTGATTTAAGTTTATCATCCCATTCTTTGTATTTTGGATGATCTGTTTTTAATGGATTTTTAGGTATTACCTTTTCTTCAGTTTCACTAGCAGTACCTTGAAAAACTGGATCACCTTGTCTTAAACTAGATGCAACTATAGGTGCTCTATAACTTTCAACTTCTTCTGTTACTTTTTCTGTTACTTCTTCTGTTCCTCTTATTCCAAAAGGATCATTATCTATACCATTAGGAATACCGTCATTGTCATAATCAAGATTTGCTTCTGATTGGGCTGCTCTAAATTCCATTTCCTCAAAATTTCTATTCTGAATATCAGGCATCATATCAACACCATTTATCATTGTATTAGAAGATCTATTTACTCCTAAACTACTAGGAGGAAACATACTGCTTAAACCCGCCTGAGCCTTGAGAAGTTCTTTACCATCTCTTGCCATACTGTCTACAACAACAGTGTCTTCTGCAACTTCTTCCATAGGTTGTTCACCTTGCATAGGCTGTTGACTTTGCATACCTTGTGTAGCTCGTTGATCAACTTGGGCCATCATTTGTTGAAGCATCATTATCTGTTCCTGTTGTTCAGGTGGAAGAGCTGCAATAGCATTCATTTGTGCTTGCTCTCTACTAATCTGTTCAACTTGTGCAGTAAACTCAATTGGGTCAATACCTTGTTGTACTAAATATGGATGAGCTGCTAATGGTACACCATCTTCAAATTTCTTTTTTACTTCTTGCCCATATGCTAGTTCAGATAACTTATTCATGTTTTTATTTAACATAAGCTCTGCACTTCTCATTTGTATATCATCAGCAAATTGATCTTCCATTGCACCATAATATTTATTTAAATCATATTTTCTAGAAATTGTTGCAGGAGTTTTTTTCTTTTTACTTTCAATACCAAACTGAGCCATTTCATTTCTAGTAAACTTCATTTTATCTGTATCAGAATAAATAAAAGATTGCTCAGGTAAAAACATTGGCACACCACCTTTTGAATGACGTGGACCTTTAATACCATAAAGACCAAATCTACCATCATTAGTTAAATCAGTAAGAACTGTTTCTCCTCCTTCTGCTTCAATATTAGCTTTATCTCTTGGAACACTGGAAAGACTATATCTAACATCTTCATCAAGATCATCATTAAAATTAGTATTACTACTACTATAACCTTGTGGTGTTGTAACTAAGCCATAATCAAATTGATCACCTGTTACATAACCACCATGTTTCATTGATTGGTTTTTTTCTATTTTACCATCAACAAGTTTAAAGCCTTCAGGTAGCTTATTTATTTTAATCTTTGCCATAATTATAAAATTTCTATATCTGCACCAGCAGCAATTAATGCTGCTAAGGTATCATTATCTACATTTATTTCTCCACCTTCAGCTTTCATTTCATTTCCATATTTACTCATA
>TARA_R110001632_G_scaffold143592_2_pt1 | contig 11026 bp, 10 predicted proteins | sample TARA_R110001632 | Tara Oceans TARA_R110001632 (sample SAMEA4398266) | marine metagenome | biome: Polar Biome; feature: [SRF] surface water layer (ENVO:00010504); material: water (ENVO:00002006), including particulate matter (ENVO:01000060) such as... | depth 5 m
AATGTTTTAAACTATAAAAGAGATATTGATGGTGCATCAACCAGACCAGAAGAGTTAGTAGATTTCTTTATTAAAACATATACAAATAAAGATGATACAATATTAGATTTAACTTGCTACAATGCTCTAAGCGGCAAAAGAGCAACAGCATTAGAAAGGCATTACATAGGTGTAGACTTAAATCCGTGTTGAAAAATAAATTTACGATATATTATATCATTGGATTTTTTTTTCTAATATATAATTTAAATGAGTTCATACAAAATTGCAATACCTAGTGCTTTTAGACACAATATTATTGAAACAAAAGTTTTAAAATTATTAAAAAAACATAATATTGATTCCAGTAATATCTATATATTTGTATCAGAAGATGAGATATCTAATTACAAAACAACTTTACCTACATATCAAATTATTGAAGGAAAAAAAGGAATCGGAAATCAACGAAAAGCAATCAGCGACTATTTTGATAAAGACCAGTGGATTGTTTCGCTCGATGATGACGTCGAGGACATCTATGAAAATGGAAAATCACTATTATCTCTCGATGCATTTATAAATGATACATTTAATCTATTATTAGCAAACCATTTAACATTGGCAGGTGTTTATCCAGTCAACAATCCTTTCTTTTGTAAACAAACTATTACTACTGATTTGAGATTTTGTATCGGTCAATTTAAAATGTTTATAAACAAACCACTATGCGAATATAGAGATTTTGAATTATTAGAAGATTACGAAAATACAATTAAACACTATAATTATAGTCGTGGCGTTTTACGATATAACTATATAACACTTAAAGCAAATTATAATAAAGGTTCTGGTGGTTTAAATGGCTTTCGAACACCTGAAAGGAAACTGAAGGAGGTCGATTCCTTCTCTATGCTATATAAACGTTATTGTAGAAAAAAAAAGGATGGATTTGAAATATCTTTGTATAAGAATCCATCATCTGATACTATTAAAACACTATGGATCGGCAAAACGTTAAACGAATTAACTGAACTATCTATGCTTTCTTGGTTAAAACTAGGATATAATATCCAGGTATTTAGTGATGGAAGTTTAACGTATAAGCATATGCCGATATCTTTCGATAAATATAAAGACAAAATACAGTTAGATGATGCGGATAGAATATATAAAAACAAGGTAAATGATGATATATTACCTTATTCTGATATATGGAGATATAAACTATTATATAAAGAAGGAGGAACGTGGTTAGATGCAGACATGATGCTTCTTAGACAATTACCGCCTGATGAAATAATTATTAGCAGTGAACGAACGCTACAGTCAGGTGCTTTCAAATCGAAATTGAAATATATTTGTAATATTGGTGTGCTTCGATTTATGAAAGGAAATAAACTGCTATATAATGTGATTAAAAAAATAGAAAACAAATCAAGAAAAAGCGAATTCTGCGATAATATGAAAATCTTTAGAAAAATATTTATGAATGAACCAGATATAAATATATTAGCACCTACTCTCTTCTGTTCCGTAGACTGGTGGAATGCTAAAGAATTATATTATAATGATTCCTTATCTATGAAATATGATGTTGAACCTATCTCTTATGAATCCGTCTTAGAAAAATCAATAGGAATCCATCTTTGGAATTGCTTCACATATACTAAACATAAAATAGATTTCGAAAAAATAAATCCAGATTCATTATTTGCTAAACTTCAGTCTTTTTAAATCTTTCTTATAAAACACTTGCTTAATTGTTGGCTTTTTAGGCTTCCGAGATTCCCTCATCTTCTTAGCAGCCGGAGTATACGCTTTCGTAAAAATGGGCATTCTTTTTTATATAATATTAAAATATATATATATATTATAATTCTAAGTTTAATGGCTATTTGTTATATGTGCGAAAAAAATCAACGAGTTTCTTGGAATGACTATTTCTGTTCTGATTGCAAAGAGATTAGAGCAATTGCTGAAGTTTATGGTTGGGATAGAATCACAACTATAGTTAAAAAATGTTGTGTTAGATCCGAAGAACAATTAGAAAATAAAATTAAAAAACAAGGCGTCACCACTCGGAGCCAGTCATCTGCTTCCTTATAACTCTGACTACTTTTTTGGCTTTTTTTTGTGGTATTTGCGCTAGCGCTACCGCTGGCGGTTCGGCAGTTGCCTTAGGTTTAGGTTTAGGCATTACATCCTGTAATGTAAGCAATTGTTCCTTTAACTTCAAGTTTTCCGATTCTAATTCTTTAGTTTTTTTACTTTTTTCAACAAGAGATTTCTCTAATATATTTTCAACTTCTTCCTTCTCTATTTTCTTATTGGCGAGTTTAGCAGCCTTCTTTTCATCCTTTGCTTTTTCTTTTGCTAATTTTTTGGCTTTTGTTGTTGCTCGACCACGTGCCAATGCTTCTAATACCTTTTTCTTATGCTCAGCAGACATTGGTTTTCTAGGCTTCTTCGCTTTGGGTTTCGGCAGTAAGGCTACCGTGTCATCTTCTGGAATAGTTTCTGGAATTGTAACTGCAATTGGCTCAGGGGTTTTAGGCTTAGCCTCAAACATTAAATCAGCAGGTTCTTTAATTTCGATTTCTATATTCTCTTCAGTCATTTACAACTATACAATAAAATAAAATAAATAAAAAAATGTAGAATTATAGAACTTATCTGGAAAGTCCACGAACTGGCTAAAAAGTCCACGAAATGGCTCTATAAGAAAATGGTGTAAAGTCCTCAGCCGTTTTCGTAACTACAAGGTAAATTATGGTCTTAAGTCCATAAGGACTTAAGATTAGTCGATTTTGAACCATTCTACAACTTTTAAATCGATTTCATTATGGCGAACTTCCTGAAATCTCATGGACTGGTGGACTTCGAGACCATTTTGCCTTGAAATTTAAAGTCCCCAGACATATCTATTACCATATTTATTATAATAAAAAAAAAAGAAATATATATAAAATAAGTAGTATACAAATACTACAGTTACAAACCCTACTCTATATGATTATTTTCTTTTTTATTAGTAAAGATGAAATTGTTGAAAATTGTGCCTAGTTCAGCAAAGGGAAAGAAACTAAGCGCTGTGTTTGAAGTCGATGGTAAGCAAAAAACAATAAACTTTGGCAGCGTTGGCTATAGGGATTATACTTTAATATCAAATACAGGCAGTAAATTCTATCTGAAAGACTTGGCTGAACGTAAGAAAGTGAAGACGGCATATATTAATAGACATAAAAAAAATGAAGATTGGACGAATCCAATGACTGCTGGAGCTCTATCACGCTTCATTCTATGGAATTTACCGACTAGATCTGCATCTATTAAAGCATTTAAGAAAAGATTTAATTTATAAAATTGATATATCTTTTGTTACTAATATAAGACTAAATGCCGTGCAAACACTGTAATACATATATTTGTCATAAAACTAAGTCGGTTACAAATCCATTTAGATGTGAAGAATTAACAACAAAGGTCGCAATAGATACTGTTAAAAAGATAAAGGAAATCTAAGGTTTATCAGACGCAGAGCCACCCATAGGTATAGTTTTAAAATTACTATCCATAAACATTCCGTCCTTGTTAGTAAAATTCACTACAAGAAACTGTCTAATACCTTTTGTATATTTTCTAAACATTAAGATGAATTCTTTTTTCGAGTCTAAGTAGTTGAAATCCTCAGCAATCAAATCTAATTCTTTCATAGATGTATTAAACAATATAGAACCTGTCAAATTGGTTCTAAGTGTAGTAGATACTTGACTAAAACGCTGACTAGTATATATTTGGCTTAAATTAAGATGTCTACCATTACACACTAGTTTCGATATAATTCCTGATTGTTTATTCTTAAGCGAACCTGAGTATCCACAGTCATCGAAGACTATTATTCTATTTCTAACTATACCATCACGTTGGTCTTCAAGGAAATCTTCTTCCAAATCATCATATAATTGAATGAGAGCATTTTCATCATAAGACATAATATTCTGTTCTGGTATTTCCTTAACAGTAGCCAATAACTTTAATTTATTATCTAATTTATTATCTGATACAAGATATATATTTTCGCCATCAAATTTTTTATCATAGCCAAATTCTGGATTCATCAATAGATTGAGAACAATAGTTGATTTGCCAGAAAGTTGACTTTTTCCGTTAATAAGCAGTTTAAAAGGAATGTCGAAGCTAGGCATTTCTTGATGGAATTTGTCAGCATTATCAATAACTCTAAGAATTTTAGGCATGTTTAATTAATACTTATTTATTATATTTTTTTTATGTAATACTAACTTATAAAAATAAGATGAGTGATGCATTTGCTAATTTACAATCCTCTATAGGAAATATTGGTGGAGCAGCCCAATTTGCAACAGAAGATGCCGAGAGAAAATATCAAGACGCATTAAAAAAATTTAATACACCGAAAGAAATAGAAAGTGGTTTAGGTGGATTTAAATTGATAACCAGCGGAAAAAAAGTAGGAGAAACTGCTCTCAAAGCGATTAAACCCTACGCTCGTCAAGAATTAGGAAAGGTTTGGTCAAAAGCAAAAGATGCCACCGCAGATACAAGAGCGGAATGGGAAGCCAGTGCTCGAAGTGCTGTTGATAGAGGTTTAGGAAATGCTCGTGATGCTGTAACACAAGCGGTTCAGAGAGTGACTGGGTCTACACCAGCAGCAGCAGAAGCGACCGTAGCACCAGCAGCAGAAGCGGAAGCATCAGCAACAATAGATACTCTTGCTACTAAGATGGGTTCATCGGCATTGTCCAGTGGGCTTAAAGAAGCAGTTGGAAAGGCAACCGAATCTGGTGTAACCACGATGGCGGAAAGAGCAGCAACAACCTCTATTAAATCTGGAATTAAAATAGATGAAGCGTCTATTAATGCTGCAAAGAGTGCTGGGCGAAGTGAGAAATATATACAAGCATTAACTAAAAGAGCAACTTTGAGAGCACGAACCGAAGCCAGAATAGCAGCACGTGGAGCAAAGAGAGGAGCAGAAGCCGAAGCACCTGCAGCGGAAGCAGCGGAACCAGCCGCAGCACCAGCCGCAGCAGCAGCAGATGCAGATGCATCTGCAGCCGAAGCCCAAGTCGTAGGAAGCACAGAAAGAACAACCCAAGCAATCGGAGAAACAAGAGCAGGATTATCTGGATTGAAGAGTGAATTAGGTAATTTACAAAATGGTGTTTCTAAACTAACAACAGCAAATAGAGCTGCGAGTTCAACTGATGATTTAGCACCAGCACGTCCAACCGCAGCAAAGCCAGCAGGAGATGGAGCCCCTGAAGTTCCAGCCAGAGATTTTAAACCAGGGACTGGTCAAGAAGGTGCTGATGCTAATTTAGCAGCAGAAGGAGAAGAAGGCGGAGAAGCAGTCAGCGCCGCCGCAGAAGCAGGTGAAATTAGTGCTACAGAAGCGGTTGGCTCAGTTCTGGATGCTATACCTGGACTTGATGTGATAGGTGCTATTTTAGGAGTTGCTGGAGTGGCTGTAGGAGCATCAAAGAAAAAAAAACCAACGCTTACAAACCCAACTGGAGCGGCATCATCTCAATCAACATATTCATACCAGGCAGGATTATCGAATTAAATAATCTTTTTTCACTCATTTTATTTATTTTTTTTATTCATTAGATTTATAAAATGTCAGATAAGGTTATTAGAATAACATCGCAACAGGGCTATGCCGAGAGTTGGTTGAATGCAACTGGAACACCAACCTCATTAAATCTTCTTGATTTTGTAATACCACGTGGATTGAAGGTAGATTTATCTAAATCCTATATAGCAATTAATACTCAAATAACAAATGATAGTGGAGCACCAATCAACGCCGATTGGTATTTGGATGTTGATGGAGGAAACACCGTCAATGTTCCAAATAGTGCTCTCGTCCGAAATTGTCATATCTCGAATGATAGGGGTCAGGTGGAATCAATTCGTCGTAATGATTCATTAACCTGTGCTCTTTGGTCACTAACCAATACTGCTGAAACTCGTAAAAATGATATGAATGTGATGTCTGCTTTTGAATCTGTTCGTGGAGTAAATAACAAAACATCGTATCAATTGGATTGTGTTACCAACAATGTTTCGAACGATGGAACAACTGTTGAAACCCCAGAAAAAGTGTCTAGAATGTTAAATCGAGATTTAAAGATTATGTGTAAAGATGTTTTCGGCGTGTGTAATGCTGAAGCATATTCTACAGATATTTTCGGCGAAACACGAATGCATCTTGAAATGAATATGGATAAATTAAAAGCACAAATTTATGGTGGTGAAGAAGGAACATCTTTGATGTTTGATAACACGAATAACTATGGTGATTTTGTTGATATTGGTGTTGTTACCGCTGGTTCAGATTCAGGAAAAATTGAGACGAAAGGAAAATACGGTAATTGGCAACTAGTCTTTCCTTTTTTTGTAGGACAGGAAGTAGTAGTGACTGCTGCATCTACGGATCCAGCAGGAGCAATTACTGAAACCAGAACTATTAAATCAATCCAGTATCAAACCGATAATTCAGCGAATCCCCCAACTGGCAACTCGGAGGTTTTTGTTGATTTCACGGTTCCTATTTATTCGAATGGCACAGGGAATCCACACACAATCAGTAATGTTGTGTTGAATGCTAAAGTTGACCAAGTATTAACTAATGTTGTGAATAGAGCTGAAGTCGTTTTATTTACAATTCCTGGTGATATGGAAATGCCAGAACAGTTAGAATTTCCAACCTACTCTACAGAATTGGATAACGGCAATAATTTGTTGTCATTCAATAAACAATATATGTTAGAACCAGAAGCAGATGCGTGGTTTGTTGCCTGTATGAATCAGGGACAAATCTTACCAAATAAAGTAATTGAATCTTATAGATTTGCTATAGACCAAGAGGAAATGACTGGAAACCGAGATGTGATAACTGGACAACCAATTCAATTTGATAGACTTCAGAGATGCCTTGATAGACAAGTTGGTTTAGGTTGGAGAAACGCACAGATGAAATTCTATCAAAATTCAGAAGCACAAGCAACAGCATATAGTTCACCAGTTACACTTATAGCAGAAACAGCCGAAGAAATGCCAATGACTAAAATGCTTGGACTTAATATTGAGTGTGCCGCTGGACTTTCAGATATCGCGATTTACAAACATATGATTAAAACAATCTAGATAAACTTTTTTTATTTTTATTTATTTTATTTTATTCATTCATAACAATGGATTTAACTCAGCGAATTTTATATCATCAGGTTCAACCACAAGCAACTCAAACCACTTATACCGCCAGAGACCAAGTGGATTTCCTTATTAGTGTAGGTGAAGGAAGGTCTCTTGTTCCTAATTCTGTTCGAATTTTAGGTGATTTACTAGTGAATGAAACTGGCAACACGGTATCAACAGGAGGCATAAGGCTCGACCCAAATGTTGGAGCACATGCGTTTTTAGATTCAGTCAATACTAATATGTCAAGTGTAGGCAATATTGAAAACCTGCAAAATTATCCAAGATACGTAGCAATGGATGCCGCTGCATCTTTAAATGAGTTGGATATGTGTAATGGCTCGAATCAATGTGAACTCAGAGCGCCAACCGTTATTACTACTACGGATTATTGTCAAGGAATCACTTCAGATTTGACTACTGGAACAAACCCTACCAATAATGTTGACTTTAGTATTAAACCTATGTGCTGCTTGAACAAAATGGATTCAAGGTCAAGCGGATTACCAATGGAACGTAGTGGAATGATTTCTCTTCAATTGATTCTTGCTTCTAATCAATCTGCACTCTATGGTCAAAAACAAGACGCAGCAACCAATTATGTTCTTACTAATTTGAGATGCACTTTTAAATCTGTAGTAGATAACAAGGACAACCAGCCAGTAGTTATGCAAATCATTAATAATTTTAAAACAAATGTTCTTTCAGGAACAGCAACTATCTCGACAAATGTTGATGCGGTATGCGATAGTGTTAGTGTGAATTTCATTGAAAATTCGAGGGAATCTGTGAATGTTTTTAATACTTATGAACTACAGAATATTAAGGGATTGGCTGAAGTGGAATATATATTTAATTCGCAAACAAATTCTTTAATAACATATCCAATTCGAGACACAACAGAAATGTTAGAGAGATTTATTAGTTCAATGCGAAATACAAGCCATAACCAAGTATCGGTTGATAAATTTAGAGCGAATCAAGCATTTGCTCTTGGTTTAGATTTTGAAGAACCAGTTTCACTTGTGAATAATAGATTTACTATGCAACTTACTTCCACTGTTGATGCTGGTAATGCATTGAATGCCTTCTTGTATTTCCACAGCCGAAGAGCAATCTAAAAAATAAAAATATTATATAGTTTATGGAAGGGCAAACGAAGAAACAAGGATTTATTCTATCTGTTTTAGAGAAAGTATTTAAGTTTTTATCAAAAATGCGTTGTGTGATGTGTAATAGCACTTGTGTTGTTAATAAGGAATGTCCAGAGAAAGAGATAGAGCGAGAAGAAGAGTTAGTTGAGCAACAGGAACTCCATTAAATTTTTTATTTAATTTTGTATTTATTTTGTATTCATTTAGTATATAATGGTTAAACTTATTCGAATCACTTCGCAAGATAATTGTAATTTTAAGGCTAGTTTGGCTGCTGGAATATCAATAGAAAAAGATGCTGGTATTGCTGTTCAGAGTTTAACATTTGATTCTCAATTTAATGCTTTATCTATAAATTCATCAAATAATGAAATAATGATGAATCTTGATACAAACTTAGGCTTCGCAACAATATCGGATTTACTAAAAACAAAGAATTATTCTTCATCAACTTATAAAGAATTTTTAACAGATTTGCAAGGAACTCTTAATGGATGTTTAGCCGTTGATGAAACAGACCCAAGTTTGGGAGATGTCTACGGTGGATTTGATGTGAGTCAAGTTGGTGATGAGATTTTAACTACATTTAAATATTCACCGCTACAGATGATGTTCAATCTTAATGACACACTGGCACCTCGTGGATTCGGTGGAACAAATCGTTCTCAACTATTTGGGATTAGTAAAAATTCAGGACAACCAGCACCAGCAACTTTAGATGTAGTTACAACTGGTGCTAGTTATTATTTGGGAAATACAAGCGTTCAAGGTTGGGGAGGGAATACCGATACTTTAAAAAATTTTATTTTTCCTTTAAATAATGTGGCAACTTGGAGCAGAGGTTCAGCATCATTTTTAGTTGATGTTAGGAATCTCGAAGACCATGCTGGTGCTGATAATGAACACGGATTTGCTATAGGTTTATCTTTCACAAATATTATGACTGAAATATCAGAATTTGATGAAGTGATTCCAGAATCCGCGAGAGATTTTGAGTTAATAATAGAAAAAACAACAAGTTCATATCAATTTCTTACACCAAATTCAGCTGGTATTCCTGAAACACCAAATCCAGTAGTTCCAACCCATTTAGTAAATATAACAACACACCCAGATTGGCAAACGCATGATGTTATGCTGTTTGAACGAAAACAAAATGTTATAACAGGAAAGGTATTAACTACATCAGCACCTGGCGGAACAACAAGAACCTTATTTAGTTATGTATTATCTGATGAACAGAGCCATAAACCAATCTATCCATATATGTATATCAAGAGTCAGGACACCACAATTGGAAGACCAGTAATCACTATGAATGGTATATTGAAAAACGACGAAAATTTTGGCGGTCAGCCTTTTTATAATTTAGAGAATGAAGTAACTGGACAACTTCAGGGAATAGGAGGCTTAAATGCCAATAATGCATATGAACAGATGGGAACTAACTTTGCTGGTGTATTACCCATTCTAAATAATCGTAGATTTGATTTTACTGCAAATGAAGCATCAACCCAAAACATACGATTAATTATAAATGGAGATATACTACAATTTCTTGGATTTAACAGAAATACTTATCCAATTCAAAAATATCATAATATAGATAAACCTTTAACTCTTATCCAAGATTTCGGTGATTTTAGCGAAAGCCCTTATACTAATATAGTTTCTTTTATATTACAACCTGGCGATTTTCAGTTAACAAATTCGGATAGTTATGTTGTTGTTATTGATAGTGCTAATGTATTTAGTTATGATGCTTCAAAAACAAATTACACTGGGATAGAAACTATAAATATGGCAAATACTGGAAGAAGATATAATATTTTAGCGGTGATTCCTAAAAATGATAATACTGGTATTTTAGAATTTGAACCCAATGAACTAACCTATATAGATATTGATAATGCTCAAAGTCAAATATTAAAGAATTTAAATCTCAGAGTTTTAGATAAAAACTTACAACCAATTACTACAAATGGGAAATCTATTATAACTCTGTTGATTAAGGATAAATAGTTGTTTGTAGTTGTTTGTAAATAAAATTATTATTTTAACTTTTTTATATTTTTCTATTTTATAAAAAAAATGAGTTCTGGTGCATACAACGGAAATCTTGAAACCTTATATTTAGATCCTGTGGCATTTGTGCCCAATGGTCGAGCGCGATTTGAACTTGATGCCAGTAAGATGGCTTATATGCCAAATATGCGACTATTAAATATTGGCTGCGTAGCATCAGCCAAGCACGACTATGTTCCAGGATTAGGAGCGTTAACTCTTATTAAAAACATCAGACTTTTAGACCAAGGACAAGTGTTGAGCACATTGAGAAATGTAGGACCATATCTCTTTTTCAAAAATTGTAATCGAAGTAATTCTACTAATAAATCATCAGACGCATATTTAAAACGTAATAGTTTAGGTTATGAAGTTAAGGCTACAGACAATAAACTTGACCACATATATTCCTCTGGAAGTGCTGACGTTGGACAAGTTGGTCAAGCCAACGGAACAGATGTTGCATATTTAGACCTACGAGAAGTCTTTCCTATTCTTAATGAAATGCCAGTATTACCAACATCTGTTTTTCCAAATTTGGTCATAGAAATCGAGTTTGATGCTAATATCAACAATCAATT
>TARA_R110001632_G_scaffold14169_8_pt1 | contig 11023 bp, 17 predicted proteins | sample TARA_R110001632 | Tara Oceans TARA_R110001632 (sample SAMEA4398266) | marine metagenome | biome: Polar Biome; feature: [SRF] surface water layer (ENVO:00010504); material: water (ENVO:00002006), including particulate matter (ENVO:01000060) such as... | depth 5 m
TATGGATTGTGATTTAAGGAATTTTTTTTCAGATTTAGAAACTTCTTTTCGAGAAATAATTCTTTTTAATATCTCCGCAGCCATAGCGGTTTCTTTACCTTCTCTTTTTGCTGCAGATAGGAAGTTACTCCAACCCAATTTAAACTTTTCACCAAACTCATTAATGGATTTAGTTTCTTCAGGTTCTTCACTACCAAATAAACCAGTAGATTTACCGTCAAATCTCATTTCATTTAATAATGAACTATATTGTTTTTTTGTTAATTTTATTTTCATATCTATTCTGTTCTATATATATAGTAATCTTCACCATTTAATCGTTCATAATCCTCATCGTTATCATAAGTCGCTAATCGTTCATTATCTTCCACATCAGCTAAGTTCTCGACAAACCCAGACTCATCGAAATAACAAAAACTGCCAATTGCACTTTCCAAACTATAACCTAAATTATCAATAAAATAATCAACACCTTCATCTTCAATCTGACTTGTTAACTCCTCTATTTTCTCATCCCTAAGTTCGTCTTTGGCTTTTTCTTCTAACCCATATAACTCCTCTTCTAACTCATTTATTTCATCATCTAAATCGTCCGATTCAGAATCCTTTTCATACCATTGAGAATCTAAATCATTTCGTTCTTCCACTATCTTTTGGTATTCCTCTGTTTCGTAAGCATCTTCATCTTCCTCCTCCATTTCATCTAACACTTCTTGAAGTTCATCTTTTTCACTTTCTATAGTATCCATCTCATCCTTAATATCCACAACTTTGTTATTCAGTGAATTCAAATTATCCTCCATTTCATCTTTATCATAACCAGCCTCTTCAATAATATCATCGTCATCCATATTATCTAAGATATGATCAACCTCTTGCTCCACAAAATCTGATATATCATTTATTTCGATATAATCATCCAAATGATATCTATCCATATATTCTATACCATTACTATCGTAATACTCTTGAGCCCATTGTACCATAGAACTTAATACTTTATCTGAATCACCAACAGCGTAGACATAATTTGTTGTCATGTCATAATACTGTGTTAAATCATAATGACTATAACCATTATCACCTATTAGAAAAGGTGGTAATTCTAAATTCTTTGCCAACGCAATTTGTTCATCATCATAACCCGACATGTCATTAAGTCCCGATAAGGCATCATCTGGTAAATCTTTATAACTATCTTTCTCGTCCTCATCAAATACATCTTCAAATTCATAAAATAAAAAAGTTATCTCCTCTGCTAATTTAAGATCATTAATTTTAAATACATTCCAAACCTCGTTCCATATTACACTATAATCGGTATAATCTATCTCCATTCTAGATAAAGCATTCAACATTCTTTTATGTACAGGAGTTATTTTTCTAACCTCCTTCGGAGTTTCTTCTTCCTCTTGTTCTTGTATAATTTTATATAGTTTCATTAGTAATCTATTTCTATCATATAATAAATATCACCATTATCTAAATAAACCTCATCTATATTTTCATATGGTGATAGATTACCCAGTTCAAAATTTTCTATTTCTACATCGTTAAAACTTTCCCAATCAAATCTTAACCATTTTGGTAAATTATCGAATTGTTCTTGACTAACATTTTTATACCCTCTACTATCTATTCGAATGTACCCATATTCATTTAAGAAGTCTGATAAGTTATTTTCTAATTTATCATACACATCATCATAAACTATTTCCCTCACCACTTCCCTACCCTCTTCAACAACTTCTTCCATTCTTAACTCATATTGGCTACCGTCTTTAGATGATGGTAGTGCACCCCATTCTTCTTCTAATTCTTTATATTCTTCTACTATTTTTTTACTGGATTCATCATCGGTAAGATAGTCAATAATTTCTTCACTCGACATTTCAGATTCATAATAGTTAGATTCTTCATCAGATATAATTCTCTTATCTGTATCACTAACAGAACAATAACTTATATATGTTTGACCACCATATTGATGAAACACATCTTCTTCTGTACCATATAATTGGTTAACATATTCATCGACTGCATTATCTATATCCTTTTGATTGGCAATAGCATAATACTCATGTGTTTTTTTTATTAGGTAAGTGGATAAACCATAATAGGAAAACTGTAATGGTTCAATTAAAAAAGGTAAGGTTTTAAAATGTTGTGATAATAACATAACTCTTTCACCGAACATCGATAATTCTTCATCATAAGTTAATCCAACCCTAACATTTTCAATATCTTTATAGTTACCCTCTATATTATAATTTAAAACAAATAAATTAAATAAATGTGATGATATTTTACCATTAAATAACATTACATCTTTTAGAAAAGTATCAATCTCAAAATATAACCCAACAAATTCCTCTAAATCAAGTAATTCCGTAGGTAATTCATTTCCATCATCATAAAAAGGAACTAAAACATTATCGTGAATAATTTTTAGAAGTTTCTCTTCCTTTGGTTTAAGCTCCACATCATAACTATGTGGGAATTTATCTTCAGTAAGGATATTTTTAAAATTTAATTCCATTAACGTTTACTATTATAGTAATAAATATTATATTTTACCTTAAATACATATTTATTTAATAAATTATTATGTTAAAAATAGAAGTTAAGAAAAAAAATATAGAAAGATCGTTAAAAGAACTTAAAAGAAAGTTCATAAAAACAAAATCATTGCAAGAATGTAGAGATAGAAAACATCACACTAAAAAATCTATTAAAAGAAGAGAAACAATAAATAAAGCTAAGTATTTACAAAAGAAATACGATTCAGAAAATTAAAAATATGTTAAACAAAGAAGTAATAGAATTATTAAACAACCAAATATGGTTAGAGAACAGAGCATCATTTTTTTATTTAAGGTTATCTGTAGAGTTCAATAAAAATGGTTACTTTGGTATATCTAAATTCTTTCTTAATCAATCTAATGAAGAGAGAGATCATATGATAATGATATTTGAATACCTTAAAGAACAAGAGTCTGAACCAATAATCCCCAACTACAATTTTTTAGAGGAGGATGAAGGTGAGTTTAATATACTTTGTCTATTTGAGGATTCTTTAATCGGTGAACGAGAAGTTACAAAATCAATAAATAAAGTAATATCTAAATGTAAAGATGTGGGTGATTATACCACTGAAAATTTCTTACAATGGTTTGTTACTGAACAAAGGGAAGAAGAAAATAAATTCAAAGAAATTATTGATAACTTAAAAATTATTGGTAACAATACTTTGGGTCTGTATGAAATGAATAAGGTTTTGGGTGAAGACAATACTAAATGATTATCTTATAATATATCATCTATTGCACGAACCATATCATATCCAAAACCCCCATCATCATTATTATCGGTTTTTTTATCTTCAACACTAACCAACATCCCTCTATTTAATAAGGACACATCTTTATAAAGGTTCAACCTTTTATTATATTGACTTTTTAATAGTTCACTATTTAATTCTGACTTTATGATGTCTGCAATTATTCTATGATAGGAACTTGGTTTCTTATTACATGTGGATAGTAATTGTTTTTCCACATACATAAGATCTTCAGGTTTAATATGTAACTCTAACGCAGAAATACTATGTGGTGATGTAATTACAATGACTTTAACACCATCACTTTTTATTTTTTCAATATAATTTTGACTAGGGTTATTAATACAGTTCTTCAATTTATTTCCCGCCCAATGTATTTCTATTTCACTAACCAATTCTTTAGCTGACACACCTTTAGGTAGTTTAATTTCTTTAAGAAATTTTATTTCTTCCACCAATGGTTTATCCATCTCACTTTTATAAATCTTTAACGTGCTAACTATACTTTCATATGTAGGTTTAATAGTCGTATTCCCTTTATATAATATCTCCGTTATTTTTACTTCAACCCACTCACCTTCTTCTGAGATTATTTTGTTGAATATTTTCATTAACTGTAAGGTTTCTTGCAAATTCAACCTATATCTTGTTATACTACTTAAAATACTTGGGTATTTCGATAAAAATAACTCAATAACATTTATATGTTCTTCACTAAAATCACAATCACAATAATGTGGATTTAATAGTGTAAGTAATTTAGTCCACTTACCTTTATTTAATACTATATTACATTTATTAATTAATACTTTTTTTAATTTACCATTAACTAATTTATAAGACCCCATAAATGTTAATGGGTTATATACAACAGTAGACAATATCTCTGTAACTTTTACATTCGGAGTATTATATTTTTTAGGTGATAATGTCCACATTATATCATTATATGATGACCATTTTTCTAATATTTCGGAAGGGATACTATTTTCTGGGTTTAACCAATTAGTAACGTGTTGTTCGTCTGATGATACTAACGGAGTAGATGTGTTATTTTTTAACTTCCAAATGTCTTTTTTATCGTCAAAAAAACGAACCATTTTAAAATACTCTTTTAATTCCTTATAGTGTTCTACAAACATATCCCTATATTTATGACTAAAATATATTCCGAAATGTCTGGGGCTTAACTTAACCCTAGTTTCACGTATTAAAGGTTGTGAAAGTAATTCCATACATTTTTCTACATCACAATAACAATCTAACTCTTTTTTCTTTTTAAATAATCTAATAGCGGTATGTGCTGGTGTATATATGGCAGTAACATCTAATTGTTTAGTATTTAAAAATTCCTCAAATTCATCAGTATAATACAATTCATTTGTTTTTAAATCTATACCAACTTGACAACAATTAAAATCAAAACCATTTAATATATATCGATAGTTTCTTATATTATCTCTATTAATAACTCTACTGATAGTTATCCAGTTTAATAACCCATCTCTATCAACCTCTAAAATTCTATAATTACTACCATGATCATAACCCAACTCACCTTCATAATACCCACTTTGAATTACTAATGTTTGTGTTCTCGTAGGTGTTCTACCTCTATGACTTTCAGGTAAGATGTCAAATGGGTCTGGATCATCTTCTGTCTCAATAAATATATCTAAGTCGTTAATTGGGTATGGTTTACCATATTTCATTGATAGTAAAGTGTTGGCAACTGCTCCACCAGCTAAAAACCCATTATCGGGTATTGCACATAACTCACTTAATTCTGTAAGAATTTTACTAACAATGTTTTTATCTTTTAATATATTATCCATTTTTATGCTAATTTGTATTTTGAAAGAAAGTGTCTCATTTCAAGAATTTGTAGATGTTCTTCGCTAAACAAAGTTTCATAGTATTCCATTTCAGATACCTCATCTTTTATGAAATCGTATGTAGAATAGTTTTCTTTATCCCAAACTCTTTCATCTACCAGGAACACAACTGCAGTGAGTTGGTCTCCGAGATCTGGTTCATAGAACGTTGCGGTTTGAATACCCATTTGTGCAAGTTCATCTTTGGCTTTATTCAGAGTTCCAGACTTATCATATATTGGTGAGTTATTTGTAGTTCCACCATTTAAGATAATGAATGTCTTATCATTTTTTGCCCATTGAGTATAAGTGTCAACTTTATCATTGATTACATTTGACTTTCCATGTTTTAAACCATACTCTACTACTGCATGCCCGAATTGAATTCCTTGTTGAATTGGACTGATGTTATATGGGACTAACCCATACATTCTATATTCTAATCTTTTTTTCATTTTTCACTTATTGATTGAATCTCATATTTACAATTGTTATCAGTGTTGGTATTCAGTATTTCACATATCTTAGAAACCTCATCAAAATTATTAAATTCTAATACCACCCCTAAACTATCATTCATTAAGATAGAAATATTTTTTTCTATTATTGTCTTCCTTATTTGATACACTATTTTAATCATCTTTTTTGTTTTGGTTTACTACCCATCCTTTATTAGATATGGCTATTTTTGCTCCCATCATAAATGCATTCAATGTTGGTATAGTAGGTTCTGCACCAACCAAATCACACCATTGTTCTGCTATTTCTTTTAGTTCTTTATCTGAACATATTGGGATTAGTGGTAAGTAATCAGTTTTCTTCATCTTCTTTTTTCTTTTTATATAAAATATATGATGGTATTAATATCCCCAAAACCACTATAACATATAATAAGGTTGGGAAAATAAGTAATAGTAAAATAAATGTAGATACCGACAATATTGATATCAACAATGTCTTTTTTATCTTATCTTTATCAAAATCAAACATATAAATCATTATCAATTAAATACTTTGATACCTCATCTTTTATTTCTTCTGGATCGTATCCCTGTTTATCCATACTAAGAACTAACTCTGTGATACTCTCACTAACCTCACCCAGTTCTTCTTCATCACCATATAAATCATAGGGTGAATATGTTTCATTAATTATTTGTTTAGGAACTATTTTATTATGGGTATATTTTTCAATGCCCAACTTAGTAATGAGTTTTTCACCAGCTTTTAATGAGTTACTAACTTCTTCAATTACCACATATTCAGAATCAGTATGTTGTCTGTAATAACCACATCCTAAATTTAAACAATTAAAATCGTACTTTGATGCCAATTGATTGACATCTGTAAATGGGTCATTACTGAAATTTGTATAACCAGATTCATTTAAGGTTTGTGTAATCTCTTCTTTAAACTTCTGATCAAATAGTTTAACACCACTACATACTTCACTAATCCAATTATCGGATGGTGCGTCAAACTGAATGGCGTATCCCACATTTTCAAAAAATTTATCATCAGCTTCCCTAGATCCTCTCATACCTATTTCTTCTTCAACAAAGAAAGCCCCTTTAAGAACATCAAACTTATTAAACATTTCTAAACAAACGTATACACCACACTTATCATCTCCACCGATACCTGTTTGTTTATCTGTATTAGGGTGTCTAGCGGTTAATTTACCATCGTCTTCAACAATATCTAATCTTTCTTTATTTATAATATATTCTATGTGTGAACGATGTACAGTATCCATATGTGAAACAACACAAGGATAATATTCCTTAGATGTCATTTTTTCTCTACCTTTTGTTAGATAAACATTACCTTTATGATCTACCGTAGATAGTATCCCATTCTCCTCTGCGAATTTTAAGATGTAATCTCTAACCATACTTTCATCACTAGATATTGATGGTAAAGACAATACTTCTTTTAAAAAATCTATATTCATAGTTGTTATTTTAAACAAATATAGTGTATTTATTCCAATTACCCAAATTTTTTAGAGAAAATTTAATATTTATTATAATAATAGTGATTAAATATTTACAAAATACAATTTTTAAAGATATTTATAATATAATAACAACGATTAAAAACAATTATTATGGGTTGTGGATGTAAAAAAAAGAAACCAGTAGCTAAACCTACTAACGAAAGTACTAGTACTAGTACAAATTCAGGTAATTAGTATTATGTTAACTGATTTGATGGTCCTCTAGTGGGTGTAACAGACCACGGACTATTATCTAATGTATTGGCGGGACCTCTTGTTAATGAAACAACGTCTTCCCACTTTGTTGAGCTTCCTCCACTGGACGTTCCTTCCGATTCTTGTTCGTCAATAGACTCTTCATCATCATATTCGTCATCTAAACCGATACCATATTCGGTAACTACAAAACCAAACTCTTGATCTTTATCATAGTAACCTAAGTAAACACCTTTATTATCATAAGCAACAACTTCATCTGAGAGGTTATCAAACCTTAAATCTTTTATATCATCTACCCAATCTAAGATACGATCATACCATTCTTTAGGTGAACTAATAGTCTCACCAAATTCCTTTAGTAAAACCTTCTTATATTGTTCCTCTGTTATTATTATTTTCATGGTTTTAATTTTATTTTATCTATTAAATCTTCTTCATTATCGTCATGTAAATGATCCACCACCATATGATACTGAATATCGATATCCTCAGAATCATAATCTAAATCAGGGTTGCGATACTCTTGAGTTTCTTCATCCACTTCCATATCTATGTAATTACCCGACATCATTAATTCTACGGCCTCTTCCTTTGAAGATGCTTCAACTGTTACAAATCCAGGTAAATATGTTCTACCACATAAATATGATGGTAAAATAGTAGGTAATTCATAGACACCTTTAAATTCCAATTCATTACCAATTGAATCCCTATAATCTATAGAATCTAACAAACTAAAATCTTTAACCCAGCTATTCCATATGGTTAACGATTCATTATTAGTAAGACCCATATCTCTAATTAAAAATTTTATTGTTTCTTCTTTTGGAGATAACCTGTGATGTTTATTTATTAACTCCATTAACTTAACAACTTGTGGTGTAATAGTATTAAACCTACCTACATTATCCTCTGATAATAATCTTTTATATTGTCCTTCCGTTAGTCTTAATTTCATCTTATTCCCCTATAGTTATATCATCTATTACATCTTCCTTATCTTTACCACTTAATTGAGTTTCGAGACTATCACCTACATAATCATTGTCATACTCCCAATTTAAATCATAACCATGGTATTCTACACCACCCTTTTCTATGAAGTTTTCGTATTCACCATCCTCTAATTGACTATAAAATTCTTCAGGTGTAGTAGCATACCCAGTAAATTCGCCAGCTATCTCACCACTAATATAGGCTGAGACAGGGAAAAATCCAGACCAACTAAAATTACCAAAGTATTCTAAAGGTTTCCCAATAAATTTTTTAAAATCACCAGTTTTATCGTTTAATTTAATATAGTTATGGGACAATAAAACTGACTCAGACTCAGTTAAACTAAATTCATCCATAAATAATTTAGTATATAACGTATAAGGTGGGTGGTCATCAGGTATACTTTTACCTAATTTAAATACATATTCAAAACAATTGGAGACAAACCTATCTACTTTATTACTTATATTTCTAAAGTCTACTTCACCATCAAGAAAACTTTTATCATCCTCTGATAATAATCTTTTATATTGTCCTTCCGTTAGTCTTAATTTCATCTTATTCCCAAGTTATTTCTTCCTTATCTATTAATTTATCAAAATCATTAAATATCTGAGCTCGTGTTACGTCATCATCTAAATTCCAGTATACATCACCCGACCACTCTGGGTTAACGTCTACATCGTTAATGTCGAATTCACCACTCTCTATTTGATCAAAAAACTTATCAGGACTTGTAGAAAACCCCTCAATTGACCCATACCCTGTACCTGAAACTTCGCCACTATAGTGAAGAGGTACATCCACTTGAAATAATGCGTAATATTCTAAAGGTTTCCCAATCAAATTTTCAACGTCACCATTCTTTATTAAATCAAAATATTTAATATAGTTATGAGCTAAAATAAGTGAACTATGTCTGTTATAGTCACCCACTTCACTAATTACCTTCACTAAACTTTTATACCCATACTCATAAGGACCTTCCATTGTTTGTGGGGTTATTTTATCAGTTTCAAAAATATGAATAAATAACTTAGATATAAATTTATCTATTTTCTTCCCCATTTTTTTATGTACCCCATCATAATCGATTAGTTCTTCACTAGTCTCCTGTTCTGATAATAGTCTTCTATATTGATTCTCTGTTAATCTTATTTTCATTATCCTACGTTTTCTTCTTTTGGTTTTGGTTTAGCAAATGCCTTTACTGTAGAAACACCTAACATAGTTGCAGAAAATATTAACATCGAATTAAATAAATTTTCATTTATCGTAAAAAAGTGAAACCCATCACCTATAAACGCAATACAAACTAGTATACCTGAAATAATACCCATCGTTTTTTTTGAAGAATACTTATTATCTTTTTTGTCTTCTGTTAATATATCACTTATAAACTTCATAATATTTTGTTTTAATTTTCTCATAAATAAAACACTTTAAATTGTTATATAAATATAAATATCTTATAAGCATAAAAAAACCCACTAATAATATGGGTTCTTTATTTTATATAACTATGAAGGGTAATTATATGAACTTCTTAACTGATTCTACAATTAAACTTTTAGATGGTACACCACTTTGTCTCCAAACTACTTCACCTTCTTTGAATATTAATAACGTTGGTATACTTCTTATACCATATTTAATTGCAACATCGGAGTTTTTATCTATATCTATTTTTAACACAGTTGCACCATCACCTAAATCTTTTTTTGTTTCTTCAATTAAGGGTGACATCATTTTACATGGTCCACACCAATCAGCATAAAAATCTACTAACGTTGGTTTTGTAGAATTAATTAGTTCATTAAAATCACTCATATTTTTCTTTAATTATAAATATAAAAGGGTGGTAAAAAATACCACCCTTTTAATAATTTTAGGATTATTACTTACGCTTTTTCTCCTACCCATTTAACTACAGAGTTCAAACCATAGATTTCAGTAATTTTCTGAACAAATCTTTTTGGATTCTTTCTGATGTAAGTTAATGATTCTGTTGGTACTTCTGTTTTAGAAGGTCCAAATAGAGACGCCAATGCCTCTTCTCTGTTTTTTGTGTTTTTTCCACTCATTTTAAATAATTTATGTTTTTGTTATAATTTACACAATAGTAGTGAAAATATATTTAAGAGTCAATACCCTTAGATAATATTTTTAATCAACACTTACGACTTCTAAATCAAAAATTAGTTTCTTTCCAGCCATAGGGTGGTTTGCATCTAATTTAATATCATTCTCATTGATTTCTGTTACCGTTACGTTAATAGTACCTCTCTCACCTTGAGATTGTAATACATCCCCTAACTTAACACCTTCAGGTACTTGTTTTTTTTCTACTTTGGTTACTAAACCATCTAAATAAACACCATAACCATCTTCTGGTGAAACCTCTACCGTTTTCTTTTCACCTTCAGACATACCCACCAAACCAATTTCAAACCCTTTAATAAGGTTACCTTGACCCAATACGGTTTTGATTGGTTCTCTACCCTCTGTTAGAGAGGTATCGAATACTGACCCATCTTCAAACTTACCTGTATAATGAACCACTACATTTTTTCCATTTTCAACTTTTTTCATATT
>TARA_R110001632_G_scaffold35968_2_pt1 | contig 11019 bp, 9 predicted proteins | sample TARA_R110001632 | Tara Oceans TARA_R110001632 (sample SAMEA4398266) | marine metagenome | biome: Polar Biome; feature: [SRF] surface water layer (ENVO:00010504); material: water (ENVO:00002006), including particulate matter (ENVO:01000060) such as... | depth 5 m
ACAAAACGGTGCACTAAAATTTTGCGTTTTAAGTTGCTCAAGCTGAGTAATTTCAACAAAATTTTGGCATTGGCTGTTTAATGCGAATGTATGTAAGGAGTGTAATGAATGCGCCACAAAGCTCTCTAAAAATACCGGTAACTAATCGCAATAGTTTACCTCATCGTCGCAAATGTGGCACTAGATTGTAAAAATCACTCAACCCGCCGTGTCAATCGTGATATAAAACCAGCACTTTTTTATTTGTGTTCAGAGTAATGATGAAAATTAAACCTCTTTTTTTAAGCCTCGCTATGGCGGGTATGTGTTCGCAAGCAATGGCTAATGCGATTGACCAAAACTCGTACGCTAACCTTGATGATGTTGTTACTACTCACTTAAACCTTGATTTAGATGTCGATTTTGCCGACAAGCAATTAGAAGGTTTTGTAGAGCATACTCTTCAGTGGAACAACAGCAAAAGTAGAACTCTCGTACTTGATACCCGCGACTTAGACATTGATAAAGTAATGTACAAAGATCAAAGCGGTAACTGGAAAAAAGCGACTTTTGATTTAGCTAAGCGAGATGACGTTAAAGGTTCAAAGCTTACTATTGTGTTTAAAAACCAAGCTGAAGTAGTTCGTATTTATTACAACAGTCGTCCAGAAGCTTCAGGCCTGCAATGGTTAACACCAGAGCAAACGGCAAGTAAAACGCATCCATTTATGTACAGCCAATCGCAAGCAATTCATGCACGTAGTTGGATCCCAGTGCAAGATACACCCGCAATGCGTGTAACTTACTCTGCACGAATTCATACACCAAAAGATATACGTGCTGTAATGAGTGCCGATAACAAAGATGCGCTTTATAAAGATGGCGACTACATTTTTGATATGCCACAAGCAATTTCACCTTACCTAATTGCTATTGGCGCAGGTAACTTAGAATTTAAAGCAATGTCGCATCAAACAGGCATATTTGCTGAACCGACAATTTTAGATGCCTCAGTTGCTGAATTTGACGACACCCAAGCCATGATCGATAAAACAAACGCGATGTACGGCGAATATGCATGGGGTCGCTACGACTTATTAATGCTACCACCAAGTTTTCCGTTTGGTGGCATGGAAAACCCACGCTTATCATTTATTACTCCAACGGTTGTTGCCGGTGATAAAAGCTTAGTTAACCTTATTGCTCATGAGCTTGCTCATTCTTGGTCAGGTAACTTAGTAACTAACGCAACGTGGGAAGATTTATGGTTAAACGAAGGTTTTACCTCGTACGTTGAAAACCGCATTATGGAAGAAGTATTTGGCCGTGACCGTGCGGTTATGGAACAAGCACTTGATTCAGCGTCTTTACGCGCACAACTTAAAACAATTGATGCACCAGATACACGCCTTAATTTAAAACTTAACGGCCGCGACCCAGACGATGCATTCAGCTCAGTGCCTTACACTAAAGGTCAATTATTTTTAATTTACCTAGAAAACAAATATGGTCGCGATAAGTTTGACCCGTTTGTAAAAGCGTACTTTAAAGAGTTTTCGTTTAAATCACTTACTACCGCGCAATTTGTTACTTACTTAAAAGCTAACTTAATTGAAAAGTATCCTGGTGTTGTAAGCATGGATAAAGTAAACGAATGGATTTTTGAACCTGGATTACCAAGTGATGCGCCAAACCCTACTTCTGATGCATTTGATAAAGTAGATACTGCAACAGCAGCATGGCTAAAAGGCGACACAACTGCAGCTCAACTGCCAACAGCTGATTGGTCTGTGCATGAGTGGCTACACTTTTTAAATAACTTACCACGTGATTTAAGCCAAGAGCACATGGTAGAGCTTGACTCAGAATTTAACCTAACACAGTCAACTAATGCTGAACGTGCATTTGCTTGGTTTATGCTAGCAGTAGGAAATGGTTATCAACCAATTTACCCTGCACTTGATAAGCACTTATCAGGTATTGGCCGTCGTAAATTAATTGTCCCATTATATAAATCCCTTATCACTAACGGTAAAAAAGAGTGGGCACAAAGCGTGTACTTAAAAGCACGCCCTGGGTATCACCCTCTTGCACAAGGTACTATTGACGCATTATTTGAATAAATAGCGTTAACTAGAAACTAAAAAGGGCCAAATTTGGCCCTTTTGTTTTGCTATTTTTCTACTTTGTCACTTTTTCTAAAAAAGCTTTACGCTCTGCAGTTGTGGCTTGTTGCCACCAAAAATCAAGCATTTGCGGCGCACTTGGCATGCCTTTACCTGTAATTGGTGCTATCGGCTTTATTGGCTGACTAGGACGAGAAGGTCCTGCAGGCATTGTATTTTGCATTACCGGTTTATTGCTTGCTAGCTGCGTGTTAGAAATAACACTTAAAGGCTTAGCAACAGCGCTACTTTTTGCTTTTAAACTAACTTGTGGTGCTTCTGCAAATACTTTTGCAGATACTGCATTTTCAGCACGATTAAACACTAAGGTATAATCTTTACCTGCTTCAACAGTTACACTTACCCAAAATGGTTCCGACTCCACAACTTCATGCGTGTCATAATCATCTTCATATAAGTCGGTATATTTTAGCCTAAGCTGGTAAGTTCCTGGCGCAAGCTCTACATCATCAATACGGCTAAACAAAGAGCTTTCTAGCATTTTATCGCCCACTTGTAGTGGTACAATTTCTTCTGGAAAGTGAATGTTTTCAGCATTAGCCGAAAAACTAAGTAGTAATGCAACTGCACTACTTATTAAAATTGGTTTAAGCATATTAACTCCTTTATTTGATTTCAGTTTGACACTGCTTTGAAAGTTTGTCATTAGTGAGCTTAAAATTCATAACACTTAATTAGGAACACACTATGAGCCAAGAGACTATTTTTACCAAAATAATTAATCGTGAAATTCCGGCCGACATTGCCTACGAAGATGAAGACACCCTCGCATTTAAAGATATAAATCCACAAGCGCCATTTCATGTGTTAATTATCCCCAAAAAAGCAATTGCCACTATAAATGATATAAATCCTGAAAACTCACATTTAGTAGGCAATTTATACGTTGTTGCGGCAAAATTAGCTAAGCAACACAATTTTGCTGAGGACGGATACCGCGTGGTCATGAACTGTAACGAACATGGTGGACAAACCGTTTATCACATACATTTACATATGCTTGGCGGTAAAGAAATGGGATGGCCTCCTTACCAAAATGTAAAAAAAGTAAATTAATTAAAGATTTTTATCTAACTATTCTGCTCAACCAATTAGTTACAAATGTTATGATTTTTCATGGTTATAAAGAATAAATAGTTACTTATTTGCAACATTTTATGTTTAAATAATCGTAAAATCGTATTTGTTATTGAGTGCTTCAGCGACTTTCTAATACAAAAGGTGCGGAAGTCGTGATAAACTTAAACAGTCAGCTTTATAAAAGAGTATAAAAACATGAGCAGTTCAGCCTTTTTGTTATTAGATCAAGAGCCAATTAACACTATTGGTATTAACGTTTTAGAACCTTTGTTAAAAACGCAAGGCCTTGACGTAACCACGGGTACTAATATTTTAGATATACCTGAAGGGACTCGACTTTTGTTTATCGAAACATCTAGCAAGGATGCATGGGGAAAACTAAAAGAACAACTAGTAAACCTACGTATTAAATGCGATATCATATTATTTAATCTAGACGAGAACCCTGAGCTTGCTAATCGTGCATTGTTGAGCGGTATTCGTGGCGTATTTTACACAACAGATAACGCCGATGTATTAATGAAAGGTATTCGTTTACTACTTGAAGATCAGCTTTGGTACCGTCGCGATATTATGTGTAATGCATTAAATCGTATGCTGCAATTTAATAAAGATGCGCTGCATAAACTAACCGAAGGGGATATTGAGCCTGTTAAACTTACTAAGCGAGAAAAAGCAATAATCTCACTAATGAGTAAAGGTTCGAAGAATAAAGAAATCGCTGAAGATTTAAGTATCAGTCCACACACAGTTAAAACACATTTATATAGCGCATTTAGAAAAACTAAATGTCGTAACCGTATTGAGCTCCTATCTTGGGCACAACAAAATATCCCTGATGAAATTCGTTAATCATATATTTAGTTTAAAATTAAAAACAGACACTTAGGTGTCTGTTTTTGTATGTGTTACACACTTATTTAATACCAATTTGATTGCCTAAGTAATCTGTTTTGATAATTGGTATAAGTGTATACTTTTGATAATCTTAGTTTAAAACTACTTTGCTGGAATATTAATGCTCGACTCTTTCACTCTTTATTTTGCCAGCATCGCCATCATGGTTGTAATGACCTTACTTAACTTTTTAACATGGCGAACAAACAAACAAATATCGGGCACGCTGCTATGCATTTTCTATCCCATATTGCTATTAGGCTCTGTTATTGGTTTTACGCTTGTTGGTGATACACATAATTTAGTGATTATTAGCGCTGCTAGTAGCATGATGTTTGCCGCATCAATAGTGCATTGTTTATCGCTCAGTCAGTTTTTAAATTATCACGGTATTGGTTTTAAATTACTTTGCTCAGTAACTGCTTTTTGCACTGTAATGCTTGGCTATTACACCTTTTTTGACCCATCTTTACACGAAAGAGTGATTGCATCCGATATACAGCACATAGCAGAAGCCGGCTTTTTACTCTTTATATTTATTAAGTACGCGCGCAAACCCTACCCTAATGGCAGCATTGTATACATAACCATTTTAACGCTTGTTGCTTTGAGCTTTATTGGCCGCTCGTTATTTATGGATAACATTGAACAAAAAAATCTTTTAGTAAACGGCTGGTTTAGCTCTTTGCTATTTTTAAATGGCGTAATTGCACCCATGTTTTATGCTGCAGGTATGGCGTTATTATGTAATGAGCGCAGAGAGCAGCACCTCAATAAACTCGCCGATAAAGCACAAAAAGATTTAGAAATTCGCGGGCTCTTTTTATCAACAATAAGCCACGAAATTCGCACCCCACTAAACGGTATTTTAGGCAGTGCCCAACTTGTTATGAACCAAACAAGTGATACCCGCAATAAAGCCTATTGCGAGGCAATTATAAATTCTGCCGAATCACTTAACTTGTTGGTAGATAAGGTCCTTGATTACGCGAGCCTAGATCAGAGTGACGAAGCGCTTTACGAAGAAGATGTAGAATTTAAAACATGGCTTAATAATTTATGTTTATTACTAAGCCCAATGGCCGAGCAAAAGCAGCTAAAATTTGAGCTTATCTATAATATTCCTGAGCAAGCCTGTTATTACTGCGACCAACAAAAACTTAGACAAATAATTATTAATTTAGTCGGTAACGCTATTAAATTTACAGATCACGGAACCGTTAAAATTCAGGTTGATTTAGTATTAGAAAAACAACTTGAGCACACGATAAAAATTAGTGTCAAAGATTCAGGACCAGGTATAGAAAATGACGAGATAGCCTACTTAACAGAACCTTATGTACAAAGTAGCGCAGGAAAAGAAAAAGGCGGAACCGGCCTTGGTTTAGCTATTACTAGCCGCCTGCTTGAAAAGCTCAGTAGCCGACTCGAAATAGCCAGCCAGCTTGGTACTGGTAGTGTATTTAGCTTTACCGTTACTTTTACTTTAGGTGAATTAAGCCTTGTAGAGCAGCGCCATCAAACTAAAGATTACTTAACAGGTCTTGATGTATTACTGGTTGAAGATTTAGATTTAAATCAAAAAATTGCTATAGAATTTATGGCCGACGATGAACACAAAATTAAGCTCGCAAAAGATGGGAAAAGTGCCATAGAGCTCATGCAAGCTCACCACTTCGATGTTGTTTTGCTTGATATGAACCTACCTGATTTAACAGGCCAAGAAGTACTTAAACGTCTAAAACGCATTGATCATAAAAATCAACGAACGCCAGTACTCGCATTTACTGCAAGCCTTAGCCCTGACGAAGTAAAAGAGTATTTAGAATTAGGAATAAAAGACATTGTAGGCAAGCCTATTAAGCATGAAAAGCTTCGCCAAGCACTTAGTGACTCTCAATCTAATCAAACTGCGAGCATTGCAGTAGAGCTTATTGATACCTTGTATGACAAAACAGCGGCCGAAACACTCACCAGCTCATTTAGTGAAGATGAAGTGTCTTCAATTTATAATGAATTTGTGCTTTCAGCCCGCAACAAGCTAACTCGCTGTCAAAAGCTTATTGACCAACAACCAGAGCAATGCATTAAGCTTTTACATCGCCAAGCAAGTACCGCTCTGCAACTTGGTTTTAATCGCTATGGTATTGAGCTTAAAAAAATAGAGCGCCGTTTACTCGATAAAAAGCCACATAACGATATGCTTGATGAAGCGCTAGATCTGTGGCAACGCAGCTTAGAGCAATATTTAAAGTTTGTGCGAGGACAGTTAGAGTGAAATTAAAAAAGCGTTTAAGTTTTTTAAATTTTACTTTAGGTTAATCAAACCTCGCAACCTCTTCAAAGCTAAGCCCAGTAAAGCCATGGGCTTGCAAGGCACAAAATAGGTTTAAAGTAATATCTTTATCATTTACACGAGAGTCAAAAACGTAAGTGCCTTCAAATAGGTCTTCTGGCATTTTAAATATGCAGCTATGCTTTGGTAGTTTTTCTTTTTTGAACACCGCTTTTTGTAATCCGATATTTAAACTTGGCAGCATAAAAGTACTCATATCAACATTTAATATACCCTCTATTTTTCGAGTGACATTATAAAAGTACCAATTATCATCACCGACATGGAAAGGCAGTAACTCTCCCGAATCTTCAAAAATCTCTGCCAATTCATTTGCTACATGATCCCTTATAGCAAGACCCTGTAAATTTATTGCTGTCATATCACCTATCGGCGTCTCTTTTTCATTATTATAATGGGCACTAAAATTTATCAGTGTAGACTCTTTTGTAGAAGTATTAGGTTTCCATAACTCAGATTCACATAAAGTTTCATCATCAGGAAATATGACTCGATAATGATTCACGTCAGGTGTGATTTTATAAATGACTTTACTCATTAATATTGAAACGTCCTTTTTGGCATGAATTTTATTTTTAACCCCTTCCATATTTATCATCAAATCGCTCTATATCGCTTTCATCAAGTACAGCACCGGTTTGCACTTCAATAACAATTAACGGCTCTTTTTGATTATTAGCCAAGCTATGAATTTGCTTAGCCGCGATATAACACGATTGGTCATGCGTTAGCGTATACGCTTGCTCATCAATACATACATTTGCAATACCCGAAACCACCACCCAATGTTCAGCGCGATGCTGATGGCGCTGCGTCGAAAGCTTAGCACCGCTATTAACAGTAATTTTTTTAACTTTAAAGCCTGTGCCTTCAACCAAAGTACGGTAATTCCCCCATGGGCGAAAAACCACTTGATGATGATTAAGTTTATCGGCCTGTGTTGTAGCAATTTGCTTAAGCAACAAAGGCAAAGAATCTAGCTCATTTTGGTTTGCAATTAACGTGGCATCATGAGTATGAATAATTGCTAAATTGCTTACTCCAAGCGTGGCAAGAGTGTGTTCAGCCTCGTTAATAACTAAGTTATTAATACTTTTTTGAGCAATATAATTAGCGTTTAAACTATTACCGTTTTTGTCTTTTTTTGTAAGCGCATCAAGGGATGAAAAACTACCTACATCACTCCATTTTAAATCAACAGGCATAACAACTGCGTTATTACTGCGCTCTAAAATGGCGTAATCAATTGAATCGCTTGGGCAGTGTTCAAGCGCACTGTTGCTTGGGCGGGTAAACCCTAAATCTTTAGTAAATTGCGCCGCTGCAGCGACACTCGTTGCTATTTTTGGCGCAAACCGTTCGAGCTCTTTTAAATAGGCTGCAGGGGTAAATAAAAACATCCCGCTATTCCAGCTATAACCACCTTGAGCTAAATAACGGTTCGCTGTATCTAAGTCAGGCTTTTCTTTAAATTGTGCAACATCGTAACAACCCGTTCCAACAATAGGCGCGCCTTGTTTTATATAGCCATAACCGTTATGAGGCTCTGTAGGAGTAATAGAAAATGTCACTAGCTTTCCTTGCTCAGCAAGTTTTACAGCTTCAGGGAGCTTAGCCGTTAATACATCAAAGTTTTTAATATGATGATCGGCAGGCATCACTAATAGCGGGCCGGTAATCCCATTTTGCAGCGCATAGTGGGCGGCTAATGCGATGGCAGGCGCGGTATTTTTACCTTTAGGTTCGAGTAATAATGCAGTAGGAATTGAGCTTTCAGCCTGCTCGGCGGCAATAAATCGGTGCTGCTCGTTACACACTAAAATAGCATTATCAAACAACTCATTAGAAACACGCGCCAACGTACTTTGTAGCAATGACATGTTTTCATTTAGTAGTGGTAAAAATTGTTTAGGCATTGCTTGGCGAGAAAGCGGCCACAAGCGAGAGCCTATGCCACCTGCTAAAATTACAGGAGTGATTAAAGTGTTCATAATGTACATTAGCCGCCAACAAAAATATCAGCGACTATTTTAACACTTTATTGGCTCTGCGCTAAATTAACGTGTTTATATTAATGTAAAAGAGTCTGCATCTAAATAGGCAGGAAACGCTGCTTTAAACTCATCCAGTGGCGCTTTTTCAAGCGTGATAGTAACTAGTTGCTCAGTGTTATCTTGCGCTTTAGTTAACGCATCGCCTTTGAAGTCGTATACTGCCGTACCGCCATTGTGCGCCACACCATTACCGTCGTCACCCACTCGATTAACACCTACTACGTAACACAGGTTTTCCATTGCACGCGCCATAAGTAACGTATCCCAAATATGGCGGCGTACAGCAGGCCAATTTGCTACGTTTATCATTACATCGTAGTCGTTATTATTACGTTGAAATACCGGAAAGCGCAGGTCATAGCATACTTGCGGTAATAGTTTAAAACCATTGATTTCAAAAACTTTGCGCGCTTGCCCTGCTACAACATAATCGCCCTCGCTGCCTAAGCGAAATAAATGGCGCTTATCGTAATAACTCACCTCACCATCGGGTTTTACCCAATAAAACCGATTCGCTTTTTTATCGCCTTGTGCAACAAGTACCGAACCCGCAATAACCGCATCATGTTTATGAGCCTGCGCCTTTAACCACGTCAGTACTTTACCGTTTTCAGGCTCTGCACAATCTAAATTAATGGCAAAGCCAGTCGAGAATGTTTCGGGCAGTAAAATAAGATCGGGCTGATGCGTAATTGCTTCAAGCTGCTTATTAAACATGGCTAAATTAGCATCTTTATCAAGCCAATAAAGCGAGCTTTGCAATGCTGTAATGGTTAAAGTTGACATAATATTTGCGCAGCCTCTATGAGAGTGTTGTCGTTTTTAGCAAAGCATAAACGAATTACTTTGTCGGTTGGTGGATTTTGATAAAAAACACTTAACGGAATAGCCGCAACACCGGCTTGCTCAACTAACCAATGGCAAAATTCAACATCGTTTAAATCCGATACATCGCTGTAATCTAACAATAAAAAGTAAGTGCCTTGGCTAGGTAAAATTTTAAAACGGCTGTTACTTAAATGACTCGCTAATAAGTCGCGTTTTTGCTGATAAAACCCGCTTAGCTCATCTATATGCTCACCTTGCTGCTCGAGCATATCGGCAAGCGCATGCTGTGCGGGGGTAAAACTTGAAAACGTAACGTACTGATGAATTTTTCTAAATTCGACAGCTAAATCGGCAGGTGCAATACAGTAACCCATTTTCCAGCCCGTGCTGTGAAACGTTTTACCAAAGCTCGATACAACAAAGCTTTTGGCAAATAATTCATCATCGCGTAATACGCTTAAATGCGGTTGTTCATCAAACGTAATGTGCTCATATACCTCATCGCTTATTACATACAAATTGTGAGTACCAACTAACTCTTTAAGCGCTTTTATATCTTGTGGCTGTAATATTTTACCGCTTGGGTTATGAGGCGTATTTATAATAATTGCACGGGTATTTTTAGTAATTGCTTGGCTTACTACTTGCCAATCAATGGTGTAATTTGGCGCACTTAAAACAATGTGTACCGACTTTCCACCAGCGAGTTCAATTGCCGGTTGGTAAGAGTCATATGCAGGGTCAAATACAATCACTTCATCACTGGGGCGCACAATTGTTTGAATAGCCACAAACAATGCCTCTGTTGCACCCGAGGTAACAGTCACTTGATCAGCTGCGTTTATATCAGCTGCATATTTGCGCTTTGCTAAATCAGCAATTTGTTGCTGTAATCGTGGTACACCACTTGAAGGTGAATATTGATTAACGCCCTGCTGCACATAATAATTTAACTGCGTTTTTAAAAGATCAGGAGCATCAAACTCAGGAAAGCCTTGAGAGAGATTAATTGCCGAAAACTCATTAGCCAACCCGCTCATTTGGCTAAATATACTAACGCCTAAATTTGGTAATTTACTTTCAAACACGTGATGCCCTTAATGATGGTTTTGCGCTTAAAGCGATGCTATCATTGCTTAAAACAGAAGTATAGCCGTCTAAAAACAATTAACTTTACGCTCATTAGTGAGGAATGTATGCAAAACAATACCGCTATTTCACAACTTATTGAAGCCGGAAAATGGGTTAGCCAAAAAGGCTGGGTACCCGCAACAGGCGGAAACTTTTCAGCTCGTACTAGCACTGGCTTTGTTGTTACAGCTAGTGGGCACGATAAAGGCTCACTGACGCAAGAGCATTTTTTGCAATTAGATCATCAAGGCGAGCGCCTAGCAGGAGCTGTAAAACCATCGGCAGAAACACAATTACACCTAAGTTTGTATCAGCTTATACCTGATGCGCAGTGTGTTTTGCATACTCACTCTGTAGCCGCTACCGTACTGTCGCAAATTACCCAAGGGCATCAGCTTGATTTAACAGGCTATGAAATGCAAAAAGCACTGAGCGGCTTTACTTCGCATTTAGAAACGCTGAGCATTCCTATTTTCGATAACGATCAAGATATTGACCGATTAAGCCT
>TARA_R110001632_G_scaffold39763_5_pt1 | contig 11018 bp, 9 predicted proteins | sample TARA_R110001632 | Tara Oceans TARA_R110001632 (sample SAMEA4398266) | marine metagenome | biome: Polar Biome; feature: [SRF] surface water layer (ENVO:00010504); material: water (ENVO:00002006), including particulate matter (ENVO:01000060) such as... | depth 5 m
GTGACCGATCGGGCCATAAATTTTGTCGCCGATTAAAGGGTAAAGCGCAGAACGCATTGATAACGGCAGACCGTGACGGAAGGAAAAGTACGCCAGTACCAGGCCAACCAGGCCATAGATGGCCCAGATATGAAAGCCCCAGTGAAAGAAGGCAATTTGCATCGCCTGCTTGGCAGCATCCAGTGTTTCGGCCGTGCCTGCGGGGGGATTGGCGAAGTGGGTTACTGGTTCAGCAACGCCAAAGAAAAGTAGCGCGATGCCGTAGCCTGCTGAGAACAGCATGGCAAACCAGGCTGGAAAGCTGTATTGCGGCGCGGCGTGGTCCGGGCCCAGCTTGATATTGCCCCAGCTGCTGCAGGCAACGATCACGATGAACAGCAGGAAACTGGCCACGGCCAACATGTAAAACCAGCCAAAGGTTTCGGTGATGTAAGCCAGTGTGACGGAAAAAACGTCGCCGGCTAGCTCTGGGCTACTTATGGTACCTATTACCAGTAGTAAGGTGACGATGACGGCAGGCGCGAATACGGGGACCAGAATGGTCGAGCGCCAGCCGGATTTGGCTTCTGTCATGAACGGCTCCTTCTTCGAATTCAGGTCGCCAATTCTCCGCGGCGACCGGGTCGGCTAGCGCCGAGCCTGTCATCAGTATAGTGATGAGCAGGACTTCGCCATCCTCCTTATGAGAATAAGCGCAGGGTCAGTCTACTGATTGCTCCTCTGCTTCGTCTTCATCGTTATAGTATTCGACCCGCACGCGCACGCTGCCTGTGCGGATCATGCCAAGTTGCTCAGCCGCTATCTGTGACACATCAATAACGCGATGGCCGACAAATGGACCGCGGTCGTTTACCCGCAACACAACGCTGCGGTCGTTGTATAGATTGGTAACCTTGATCAAGGTTCCGAAGGGGAGTGTCGGATGGGCTGCGGTGAGCGCCGTTTCGTCGTAGGGTTCGCCGCTAGCGGTACGTCGACCATGCAGGCGGGAGGAGTAGTAGGAGGCCTTGCCTACCTGCGTCCACTGCTCTCCCTCCTGGCTCTCAAGGTGATCGGCGTAAGCAAAGGCCGGGCCGCCTCTCAGCGAAAGCAATAGCAATATGGCTATCCAAAGCGCTGCTTGGCGCATGGCTGGATCCTCGAATAGGGTCGGGGGTACAAGGACCTATGACCCTGTAACCCCCTGATCGGTTCAGCTATCCAGTTTTTTGCGCAATAGCTCGTTGACCTGCTGCGGGTTTGCTTTGCCTTTGGAGGCTTTCATTGCCTGACCAACGAAGAAGCCGAACATTTTGCCGCGCTTGGCTTCTTCGGCCGCACGGTATTGCTCTACTTGCTCGGCATTGGTAGCCAGCACTTCGTCCAGCATAGCTTCAATGGCGCCGCTGTCAGTGACCTGCTTCAAGCCCTTTGCTGCAATGATGACGTCGGCGCTGTCACCTTCACCGTTGGCCAGTGCCTCAAACACCATCTTGGCAATCTTGCCGGAGATAGTGTTGTCCTTGATGCGCAGGATCATGCCACCCAGTTGGGCCGCACTGACGGGAGACTGCTCGATGTCCAGGTCGGCTTTGTTTAGCAGGCTGGACAGTTCACCCATCACCCAGTTGGCAGCCAGTTTTGCGTCACCGCATACGCGCTGTACTTCTTCGAAGTAATCCGCCAGTTCACGTTGCGCTGACAGCACGCTGGCATCGTAAGTTGACAGGCCAAACTCGCTTTCAAAGCGCTCGCGCTTTTGTTGCGGCAGCTCAGGCAACTCGGCCCGTACTTCCTCAAGGAAAGCTGGCTCCAAAACCACGGGCAATAGATCAGGGCAGGGGAAGTAGCGGTAATCGTTGGCTTCTTCCTTGCTGCGCATGGAGCGGGTTTCGTCTTTGTTTGGATCGTACAGGCGGGTTTCCTGCACCACCTTGCCGCCGTCCTCGATCAGCTCGATCTGGCGCTGTACTTCGGTGTTGATCGCCTTCTCGATAAAGCGGAACGAGTTGACGTTCTTGATCTCGCAGCGGGTGCCAAACTCGGCTTGACCCTTAGGGCGGATAGACACGTTGCAGTCGCAACGCAGCGACCCTTCGGCCATATTGCCATCACAAATGCCCAGGTAGCGCACCAGTGAGTGAATAGTCTTGGCGTAGGCGACCGCTTCTTTGGCGCTGCGCATATCCGGTTCTGAGACGATTTCCAGGAGCGGGGTGCCGGCGCGGTTGAGGTCGATGCCACTCATGCCCTGAAAGTCTTCGTGCAGGCTCTTGCCGGCATCCTCTTCCAGGTGCGCCCGGGTGACGCCAACGCGTTTTACCGTGCCGTCTTCCAGGGTGATGTCGAGATAGCCCTTGCCGACGATGGGGTGATCCATCTGGCTGGTCTGATAGCCCTTGGGTAGATCCGGATAGAAATAGTTTTTGCGCGCAAATACGTTGGTCATGCCGATCTCGGCATCAATTGCCAGGCCGAATTTGACGGCCTTGCGCACGGCCTGGGCGTTCAGCACCGGCAGAGTGCCGGGCATGCCCAGGTCGATCAGGCTGGCCTGGGTGTTAGGCTCGGCACCAAAGGCGGTGGCACTGCCGGAGAAGATCTTCGACGCGGTGGTGAGCTGGGCGTGTATTTCCAGCCCGATGACGATTTCCCATTGCATAGCTGTCAATCCTCTCAGTAACCGGCCGGAGCGCGTTGGTGCCAATCAGTGACCTGCTGGTACTGATGCGCAATGTTAAGCAGGCGGGCTTCGCTGAAATAGGGCCCAAGTAACTGCATGCCCAGCGGCAGACCGTTGGCAAACCCGGCAGGCAGGGCAATGCCCGGTACACCGGCGAGGTTGGCGGTAATGGTGTAAATGTCGGTTAGATAAAGACTGACTGGATCGTCGATCTTCTCGCCAATTTTAAAGGCAGGCGTTGGTGAGGTCGGGCACAAAATGACATCGACCTGCTCGTAGGCAGCCATGAAGTCGTTCTTGATCAGGCGGCGAATTTTCTGCGCCTGCATGTAGTAGGCATCGTAATAGCCGGCTGACAACGCATAGGCGCCGACCATGATGCGGCGTTTTACTTCCGCGCCAAAGCCTTCACCGCGCGAGCGTTTGTACAGATCGGTCAGATCGGCCGGATTGTCACAGCGATAGCCAAAACGCACGCCGTCAAAGCGCGACAGGTTGGAGGACGCTTCAGCAGGCGCGATGACGTAGTAGGCCGGGATCGCCAGTTCGGCGTTGGGCAGACTGATTTCCTTCACCTCGGCGCCTAGTGCCTGGAATTGTTTGACCGCTGCATCAATGGCGTCTGCAGTAGCCGCGTCAAGACCGCTGGCGAAGTACTCTTTAGGTAGACCAATGCGCAGGCCCTTTAGCGAGTCGTTCAGGCTGGCGCTGTAGTTTTCGACCGGTTGATCGACGCTGGTCGAGTCTTTTTCATCAAAACCCGCCATCACCTGCAGCATCAGTGCGCAGTCTTCGGCCGTGCGAGCCATAGGGCCGCCCTGGTCAAGGCTGGATGCGTAGGCAATCATGCCCCAGCGCGATACGCGCCCGTAGGTTGGCTTTAGGCCAGTCAACGCGGTAAAACCGGCTGGTTGGCGAATTGAGCCACCGGTATCGGTCCCTGTGGCCGCAGCGCAAAGACGCGCTGCTATGGCAGCAGCGGAACCGCCGGAGGAACCGCCGGGCACGCGTTCAGTATCCCACGGGTTGCGGGTCGGGCCGTAGAAGCTGGACTCGGTAGAGGAGCCCATGGCGAACTCATCCAGGTTGGTCTTGCCCAGGGTTACAGCGCCAGCATCAATAAAGCGTTGGGTGACGGTCGACTCGTAGGGCGAGATGAAGTTGTCGAGCATCTTTGAGCCACAGCTGGTGCGCAGGCCCTGGGTGCAAAACAGGTCCTTGTGCGCCAGTGGGATGCCGGTTAGTGCCGATGCTTCACCTTTGGCGATAACTTCATCGGCCGCTGCGGCCTGGCGCAGGGCCAGTTCCGGCGATACCGTGATGTAACTGTTCAGCTCACCGTCAAACTGCTCAATGCGGGTGAGGTAGTGCTGGGTCAGCTCGACACTGGATAGTGTCTTGCTCTGCAGGGCCTGGGACAGTTCGGCCAGCGTTTTCTCGTGCATGGGGTAGTCTCTCGTCTGGGCGCGGCAGGATTATTCGATGACCTTGGGAACCAGGTAGAGTCCTGATTCTGTCGCCGGGGCGATGGTTTGGTAGTCGTCGCGGTGATTGCTCTCGGTTACGGCGTCCGGGCGCAGGCGCTGAGTGGTTTCCAGCGGATGAGCAAGGGGCGCGACGCCGTCGGTGTCCACCGCCTGCATCTTGTCGATCAGGTCTAGAATGCCTGACAGCTTGGCGGTAGTAGCGGGTATCTCGTCATCGCTTATCGCTATTCTTGCAAGATGAGCGATCTTTTCCACATCTGTGCGGTCCAAGGACATGTATTGAGCTCCATGTAGCCGGGTATGATCCGGTATTTTGCTGGCGACGGGCGCCTTTAGGCGGTTTCCAGGCGGAATTGCGGACAAAGGCGCGAATTTACCACAGTCGTGCCTTGCCCAAAAACCCCGCCGTTGTTAGAGTTGCGACACTTTCAGAAGTACCGATCAGTTACCTGTTGGACCCTATTCTCTGGGCCATTCATCCGGGCCTTTTGCCACCGTTTCATTTTGGTGTGACTGCGGGCAGGTGATTTATCAGTACTTCCTTTTAATTAACCCACGCGTCCTCGGGGTATATTCAACGCATGTTCAAAAAAATTCGTGGCATGTTTTCCAGTGATTTGTCCATCGACCTGGGCACTGCCAACACGCTTATTTACGTTCGGGATCGCGGTATTGTACTGGACGAGCCATCGGTTGTGGCAATTCGTACCACCGCCGGTAATCAGAAAAGCGTTGTGGCTGTCGGTACTGATGCCAAACGCATGCTTGGCCGCACGCCCGGTAACATTCAGGCTATCCGTCCAATGAAGGATGGCGTTATTGCCGACTTCAGCGTGTGCGAGAAGATGTTGCAGTACTTTATTAACAAAGTGCATGAAAACAGCTTCATCCAGCCTAGCCCACGCGTGCTGATCTGCGTGCCCTGCAAGTCCACTCAGGTTGAGCGTCGGGCCATTCGTGAGTCTGCGCTGGGCGCAGGTGCGCGTGAGGTATACCTGATTGAAGAGCCCATGGCTGCCGCCATTGGTGCCGGTTTGCCGGTCGAAGAGGCGCGCGGCTCCATGGTTGTCGATATCGGCGGTGGTACCACCGAAATCGCGCTGATCTCGCTCAATGGCGTCGTTTATGCCGAGTCTGTGCGGGTTGGTGGTGACCGTTTTGATGAAGCGATTGTGACCTATGTGCGTCGCAACTACGGCAGCCTGATCGGTGAGTCGACCGCAGAGCGCATCAAGCAGGAAATCGGTGTTGCCTTCCCAGGTGGCGAAGTGCTCGAGGTTGATGTGCGCGGCCGTAACCTTGCGGAAGGCGTGCCACGTGCCTTTACCCTGAATTCCAACGAGGTGCTTGAAGCCTTGCAGGAGTCTCTGGCGACTATCGTTCAGGCTGTTAAAAGCGCGCTGGAGCAATCTCCGCCCGAGCTGGCATCTGACATTGCTGAGCGTGGTTTGATTCTCACCGGTGGTGGTGCGTTGCTGCGTGACCTCGACAAGCTGCTGGCGCAGGAAACCGGTTTGCCGGTCATTGTGGCGGAAGAGCCGCTGACCTGTGTGGCTCGGGGTGGCGGTAAGGCCCTGGAGATGATGGATCAGCACACTATGGATCTGCTCTCGACCGAATAAGTCGCCGGCGGCAGGAGGACTCTTCGCGCCGGACTTTTCCGGCAATGTCCGGCTTGCCGCTGATCGCATCAAGCTTGTGGCTGCGAGGAGCTTGCCATTAAACCGTTATTTATCAAAGGCCCTTCGCTGGGCGTCCGTCTGGTCGTTTTGACCACTTTATCCATCGCCCTGATGGTCGTCGACGCCCGCTTTGACGCACTTAAACCCCTGCGCTCGCAATTGGGGCTGTTTGTTTCTCCTTTGTATTATGTCGCCGAGTTGCCGGTACGTGCTTGGGATAGTGTCACCGAGCTGGCTTCCAGCCGGGCGCAGTTAATCTCTGACAACGACCGCCTGCGCGCCGAAGCCTTGCTCACCCAGCGCAAACTGCAAAAGCTGGCCACGCTGACCGAGCAAAACGTGCGTTTGCGCGAACTGCTCAACTCGTCTTCCCTTGTGGATGAGAGGGTATTGGTGGCTGAGCTTATTGGCGTGGACCCCAATCCTTTTACCCAGCGCATATTGATCGATAAAGGCGAGAACGAAGGTGTCTTTCTCGGTCAGCCAGTGCTGGATGCGACCGGCCTGATGGGCCAAGTGGTGGAAGTACTCCCGCATTCTGCTCGGGTTTTGATGATTACCGATGCGTCCCATAGTCTGCCGGTGCAGATCAATCGCAACGGTTTGCGCGCTATTGCCAGTGGAACCGGCCGCAATGAGTGGCTTGAGTTGCGTTATGTTGGGGATACTGCCGACATTCGCGAGGGTGACATCGTAGTCAGCTCTGGTTTGGGGCAACGTTTCCCGGCGGGCTATCCGGTGGGCCGGGTACAGTCGGTTGTGCGCCATCCCAGTCAGTCCTTTGCCGAGGTGCGCGTAACGCCCTCGGCACAGCTCAATCGTAGCCGCTATCTGTTGCTGGTATTCAGCCCTGAGAGCGGTTACGGCGCTGTATTGCCAGCCCTTGATCTGACACCAGAGGCAGATCTGCCAGCTGAGGCGGTGGGTGCCCAGGGCAACACTACCCCGGCAGCGCAAGGAGAGGAGGGCGGCAGCGATGCGCAATAGTCTGGTCATCGCGGCCACCATTGTGGTGGCGCTGCTGCTTAGTGTCATGCCGATGCCGGAGCCCTTTAATATGGGGCGTCCGATGTGGCTGGCGCTGGTTTTGTCGTTCTGGGTTATGGTGCTGCCGCACCGCGTTGGCATGCTTACGGCCTGGCTGGCAGGCCTGCTTACCGATGCATTGTTCGGACAGCTATTCGGCCAGCATGCCTTGGTTATGACCCTGGTTGTCTGCCAGCTATTGCTGTTGCATCAGCGCATTCGTCGCTTCCCATTGTGGCAGCAGAGCCTGGTCATGCTGCCGGTCTTCGGTATTGCCCAGATGGTACTTTTATGGCTCAACAGCTTGAGCGGTAACCGTCCGCCCACCTTGCTGTTTCTACTCCCCGCACTGATCAGTGCCATACTCTGGCCGTGGATCTTTACCCTGCTGCAGGGCGTGAAGCGGCGATTCCGTGTTAACTGAGCAGCGCTTGCTGTTGGCTTCGGCTTCGCCGCGTCGCCGTGAGTTGCTGGCGCAGATAGGTATTCCTACGACGCGTGTGGTGTGTCAGGTTGATGAACGAGTCGAGCCAGGCGATACGCCCGCGGTCTATGTTGAGCGAGTGACGCGCGACAAGGTGCGCGCTGGTGTGGCGGCGGCGCCTGCAGGATCGGTGGTGCTGGCGGCTGATACCGCCGTAGTGCTGGACCAGCAGATTCTTGGCAAGCCGCGTGATCGCGCGCATGCATTGCAGATGCTGGGCGCGCTCTCGGACCGTGAGCATCAGGTAATGACTGCTGTGGCAGTGGCCTGCGAGGATCGGGTGGATGTGCGTCTGGTTGTCACTGAGGTACGCTTTCGTGCGCTATCGGTAGCCGAGTGCGAGCAATATTGGGCGAGCGGGGAGCCGGCAGACAAGGCAGGCGCCTATGGGATTCAGGGATTGGGCGCCGTGTTTGTTGAGCATATCAGCGGCAGCTACAGCGCTGTAGTCGGGTTGCCTTTGATGGAAACTGCTGCATTACTCGATGGATTTGGCATTTCCTGTTGGCAATCCTGCTGACACGCTGTCATGGCGCGCTTAACACCGGTATTCTGGGGCCAAGACTTGAACGGAAGAGCCCATGAGCGAAGAAATCCTGATCAATATCACCCCGATGGAAACCCGGGTAGCACTGGTTGAGAACGGTGTGCTGCAGGAAGTGCATATTGAGCGCACTCTGCGCCGTGGCATCGTCGGCAATATCTATAAAGGCAAGGTAGTCCGCGTATTGCCAGGTATGCAAGCGGCGTTCGTGGATATCGGCCTTGAGCGCGCTGCCTTCATCCATGCCTCGGAAATCTCTGACCGTGAAGGTGCGGCGGTCGAACCTATCAGTGCACTGGTACATGAAGGCAAAGCGCTGGTAGTGCAGGTAACCAAAGACCCGATCGGTACCAAAGGTGCTCGCCTGACCACACACCTCTCGATTCCCTCGCGCTACTTGGTTTATATGCCGCGCACCCCGCATGTGGGGATTTCGCTAAAGATCGAGGATGAGGTTGAGCGAGAGCGACTCAAACAAGTGGTTGCCGACTGTGTTGAGCAAGAAGGCATTCAGGAGGAGGGTGGCTATATTCTGCGCACCGCTGCCGAGAGCGCGCGGGCGGAGGAGATTCTGGTCGATATTCGCTATGTTCGCCGCCTGTGGTTGCAAATTACCCAGCAGATGGGAGCAGCCCCGGCGCCGTCGGTAATCTACGAAGACTTGCCGCTGGCACTGCGCACCCTGCGTGATCTGGCCAACCCTCGTTTGGAAAAGGTCCGTATCGATTCGCGGGAAACCTTCCAGAAGGTCGAGCAATTTGTGCAAGAGCTGATGCCCGGCGTAGAAGAGTTGCTGGAGCACTACCCTGGTGAACGGCCTATTTTCGATCTTTACAGTGTCGAAGACGAAATTCAGAAGGCCATGGAGCGCAAGGTCATGCTCAAGTCCGGTGGTCACCTGGTGATCGACCAGACCGAAGCCATGACCACCATCGATGTGAATACAGGCGCTTTTGTTGGGCATCGCAATCTGGAAGAAACCATCTTCAAGACCAACCTGGAAGCAGCTACCTCTATTGCTCGCCAGCTGCGTCTGCGCAACCTCGGCGGCATCATCATTATCGACTTTATCGATATGGAGGATGAGGAGCATCAGCGTCAGGTGCAACGCACGCTGGAAAAGCAGCTGGAGCGTGATCACGCGAAAACCAACATTATCGGCATTACCGAGCTGGGTCTGGTGCAGATGACCCGCAAGCGCACACGCGAAAGCCTTGAACAGATACTGTGCGAACCTTGCCCCTGCTGCCAGGGTCGCGGGATACAGAAGACCCCAGAGACAATCTGCTACGAAATATTCCGCGAGATACTGCGTGAGGCGCGCGCGTACCAAGCGGGTGCTTACATGGTGCTCGGCTCGCAGTCGGTTATTGATCGGCTGTTGGATGAGGAGTCCGGTAATGTCGCGGACCTGGAGCTCTTTATTGAGCGCCCGATCAAGTTCCAGGTGGAAACCATGTATACCCAGGAACAATACGATGTGGTCCTGATGTGATGGGCTGGTAATCGGGGTGCAATGGCAACGCTGGATCAAGCAAGGGCTTAACGGTCTGATATTGCTGCTGGTCGCCTGGCTTTTACTGGCGGCCGCCTATGTCAGTCTGGGGCGTCAATTTGTCCCGGCGATTGCCAATTATCAGTCCCAGCTGGTCGCTGAGGCGGAGTCGCTTACAGGCCGCTATATTCGACTTGGTGGCCTGAGTGCGCAGATGCAGGGCGCTCAGCCGGTTTTTCGCCTGCGTGGGCTGGAGGTCCATGCCGACGCGGACCCTGGCAGCCCTGTTCTGTTTGCGCTGGATAACGTAACCGCGCGCCTGGACGTTTGGAAGAGCCTCTGGCACCGCCGTTTGATGATGGATGCGCTGCAGATTGAGGGGTTGTCACTCTCGGTCAGCGAAGATGCACAAGGGCAGTGGCACTTGCGTGGACTGGGCCGACAAACCCAGTCTCTGGGTGGTCTGGATCAGGCAATCAAGACACTGCGCGAGCAGCGCCGCATTACCTTGTTGGATACCCAGATCAGCGTCAGCCCTTATGACGAGCCCCGTTGGCAGTTTGAGCATGGCGAGCTGACCTTGATTAACGGCGCTGGCTGGCAGCGACTCGATGGCCGTTTGCGCTTACCCGACGGTGAGCTGGTGCGCTGGCAAGTCAGCGGTTTGCTCGATAGTGATAATCTGGCTGACCTGTCGTTGGGTTTCTTTCTTGAATTACCGGCGAGTGACTGGAGTCGCTGGCTGCCGCGCGATTGGCTGCAGCGCAGCCATCTGCAGCAACTGGTAGCCGGCGGGCGCTTCTGGGGGAGCTGGCAGAATCAGCGCTTGCAGCGCTTGCAGGCAACTCTGGTGGCCCCTGATGTCAGTTTTGACTTTAAAGACTCACCTCCGTTAGAGGATGTCTTTAGTCGTTTTGAGTACCGCCATAGCGAAAGTGGCGAGCATATCCTGGTCGAGGATTTCAGCCTGCGGATAGACGAGCAGGTATGGCCAATGATGCGCGTTCAAGCAGAGCGCCAGGGTGCGAATGGCGACTGGTCTCTGGCAGTAGACCGGCTATCACTTGATCGTCTGCGTGACTGGGTCCCGCGCTTTGTCGATCACCCGCCCATGGCTGAGTTGGTTACGACTTTGGCGCCCCAGGGTACCCTGCGTAATCTTCATCTCGCTGGACACGGTTCGCCGACCGACCTTAATGCGCTGCAGGTCAGCGCTGTCCTTGATCAGGTTGGTATTCAGGCCTATCACAATGCACCTATGCTGCAGGGTGTCAGCGGCAGTCTGGTGGGCTCGCCGGCGTCCGGTGAGTTACGGGTGAATAACACGCAGTGGAGCATGCAGCTGCCCCATCTGTTTCCAGAGGTCTGGCAGTACGACAGTGCGTTGGGCGCATTGAATTGGTCCTGGTCCAGAGACGATGGGTTAAGGCTGAATACGCCTGGCATGTCGGTAGCAGGCCCGGACGGCAATGGAGCGGCGCTGCTGGATTTGCATCTGCCGCCGAGCGGGCAAACCCCGACCATGGATTTGCGCGTTGCATTGCGTGACTCACAAGCCCCGGTGCATCGGCGCTACCTGCCGTTGCGCGCCCCTGCCTTTAATCCGGCGTTGGCGACCTGGCTGGCCGCCAGCGGTAT
>TARA_R110001632_G_scaffold142179_1_pt1 | contig 11008 bp, 8 predicted proteins | sample TARA_R110001632 | Tara Oceans TARA_R110001632 (sample SAMEA4398266) | marine metagenome | biome: Polar Biome; feature: [SRF] surface water layer (ENVO:00010504); material: water (ENVO:00002006), including particulate matter (ENVO:01000060) such as... | depth 5 m
TTAGAGAAAATAAAGAACGGAGCTGACGGTGCAATAGACGTTGGTATTAAGTTAATTAGTTTATCAATTATATTACAAGTTATCTTTGGATCAAAGGTGGCATTCCTAACAGGAGATGTGGTTGGTTCTATACTTAACATAGTATGGACTTTAGGCAGTGCTGGTTTGGCAGGTATAATTGCCGCTGGTATTATTTGGAAGCTGTTAGATAAAGACATAACGAATGAATTGTCTAAATAAAGGAGTAACATGGAACAAGTAACAGAGTTAGTAAAGAAGGTTTTAGAAAATAAATCACTAACTATCTTCCTCGGAATTGTCGTATTGGCATTATTCTTTGGATGGGTAGGTGGCTGATAAAAAATCTAAACCTAAAAAAACCGGTGGTCTTATCCCAACAGATAGGACTGCCGAACTTTATAGAAAACTAAGGAAAAATAAATAGGAGAACTATGTCAGACTCGGAGGGAAATGCTTTTGTACCAAAAGATGAATGTTCAATATGCGGAAGTGACTATGACCCATCATGTGGTGGAGTCCAAGGTTACTTTGGTATATCACCAGTTACTTTTTGCGAGTGGTGTTATTCTTCTATAATAAGTATGGTTTCTATCCATTTAGGGATAGACGAGGACTAAATTATGGGATATAAACCTAACAATCGTTGGAAAAGTAAAGTAAGAAACGCAGACTCTAAATGGGAAGGAGACTTAAGAGATGGCATAATGTCACCTTGTGAGTTTCACCCTGATAAGATACCTTATACTGTTGATCATCATTATCATCCTGATTTTAAAATAGGTGATGTTTTGATTGAAGCTAAAGGTAGGTTTATGGACTCTGCTGAAGCTCGTAAGTATTTGTTTATAAGAGATGCTTTACCGTTTGGAACAGAGTTGATCTTTCTTTTTTATAACTACAAGACACCTATGCCTAGAGCAAAGGTCAGGAAAGATGGAACTAAATGTACACATGGTGAGTGGGCATCTAAGAATAATTTTAGATGGTTTACAGAGAACACCATAACTAAAATTTTAGAGAGGAAGTAATATGGAAGTAATGGCAAAAGTAACTATACAAACAACTGACGTTAATTCGCCAATTGTTAATACAACTATCTATGAAATATCTGATGTCCCATTAGGAGACACAGAGCTTAACAACTTGATTAGTTTTTTAATACAAGCTAAGAATGGCCCTTTTGAAACAGAAGATAAAAAAGAAGAGCCACCTGAGATAGTAACAGATAGTAAGTCGTAGAAAAATTAAGGTCGCAAATTAGACAATCAATGTCTTTTTTGCGACCTTTTTTTTCGCTTGAGCTTAGTAACCTCTTGCTCTTTTAACTTGTGCTACGGTTTGTTGTGCTTGATTTTTTAATTGATTACACTCTTTAATAGGTATCCCAGCCTTTTGATTTTCTTTATACTCGTTGTTAATCATCCAAGTGTTACACATAGGAGTTCCTGCATACTTTTCAGGACCACTGTGTTCTTTTAAAAGATCCAAGTCTGTTATACCCATTGCAGAAAGAACATTATAATCTTTATATGTTGATTTATTAATTGCCATTTATCCTCCTATTATTACGTTACTGGTTACAACATCTTCAGGTCCATCTATTTTAACACCTTCAGGGGCATAAGACATTTTATTCTCTGGGCTTCCTATTTTTCCTTCAGATTTCATTCTTAATGCACCGTCAGGATAATCTTTTATACCTCTGTTTATTTCTTGATCAGAAGGGTTTATCATCATATCGTCAACTTTATTAAGAATATCATCATAAGACATTCCTGTTGAATCTGCTAAACCTTGAATCATCTCTTCTCTAAGATTATAGCCGCTGTGCATATCAGTAAAAACTTTACCTGCAATAGCTTTAGTGTTTTTAATGTCTGTAGGAAGAACAAAAAAAGCATCATGAACTACATAAACAGGTATTCCTGCTTCTTTTAATGCAAGAACTAAGTTGTTTAAGTAAGCCGCATCTATGCTATGAGTAACATTAGGAGACAAAGCTGTAGCCATAGTAGTGTTAGATCTTCCACTAAAAGGAGCCTCTTGAGGCATCATACCATTTACTGCAAAATCGTCCAAATTGTCAAGGCCTATTCCTCTATTATTCCCTATTGATAGCAATGCAGCATCAGGGTCTCCCGGAGACATAGGTATTCTAAGATCTGTGTTTAATTTAGCACTTCCAATTTTTGTCTCTGGTTTTCCTGCATTAGGTCCTGTTTTTATTAATCTTCCAACTTTCTCTCTTGTTTGTTCAAAATTTGGAAGAAAGTCAACTCTTACTTTTTCGTATGTTCTATAGTTTTGCATAGCATACATAGTCAAATCAGTTTTACCACCACTTGGTGAGTTTATTACAAAAGGACGTCTAGGCATATCTACAGTCCCAGCCGCTTCTATATAAATTTTACCAATAACATCGTTAAATCTTTTAAACTCATATTGAGTATCTAGTCCCTTTCTTAAAGCTTCTTCCATAGAACCCCAATGAAAGTCCATGAACTCTTTATGCAAAGACGTTGAATCGTCAACTCTACCTTTGTAATCGTTCATTATTTTAAGTCTGTCTTCACCTTTAAGAAGAGCTTCCATACTTTTCTTAAGCCTAAGCATTCCAGCCCCATAAGGCACTTTCATTACTATTGGTTTAGTAGTACTTCTTCCTACTTGAATATATTTTTCAGTAAGCTCTCTGTATATTTGTGCTTTTTCAGGGTTAGTTCTACTAAGAGTTTCTAGGTTTTTGTCAAAAGCTTTTTTGTAAACTACTTTAACATCTGTGTATAAATCTCTAGCTGCGGCACTACTGTCTACTCCTTCATTTAACATTTGTATTTCTTCTTTAGAAAGAAATTTTCTAGCTTTGCCATATCTTTGTGAGTAAACATTAGTGGACCATAAAGTTTCTACGTCACCGTATTGGGCACCAATATGTTGAGATCCAGAAGCAGAAGCATCTAATTCTACAAGTTGCGAAGTGTTATAAACCTCACCTTTGTCATGAGCTCTTTTTATTTTAGCTATCTCTATTAGATTAGATAAATAAGGACCTTGGTCTTTTATGCCTTTTAACCATTTGTTTTTGTTTTTCCAAGAATCCCACAATTTGTCTCTTTCTATTTTGTTTTTAGCAACTAAAGAATTTTCTGATGCTTCTAACAAATCGTTGCCTCTTTTTAAATACGCATCTTTATTCAATAGCCAGTACTTCCAACGATTTAAATCATCACTAGCTCCTTTACCAATAGATTTATTACCAGATAAAGGATTATCTTCAAATCTTAAAAAATCATCTACAATTGAATGAAAAGCTTCATCATTGTAAGCTACTGGTTTTGCAAAACTTTTTGGAACTGAGTAATTAAATCTTGCAGATCCCCCAGTTAATAAATTCGCACCACTAGAATCAATTGGATAAATCCTACCTCTGCTGTCTATCATATAAGGCATATACATTTCAGCGCCATTTGAAAACTCAGACGTAGGATCTTCTCTAAATCTTAAATTTATTTCTGCTTTAATTTTCTTAAATCTTGCTCTTTTGCTAACATTTAAAAGAGGAATGTTTGAAGATTCCTTGTTAACCATCATTAATGCTTTTAAGAAATTATCATTTTCAGCGGCATAAGGGCCTATAGAATTATCTAAATCAATTTTTGCTCCTGTTGGAGACCCATCGTTAGTTTTAGATCTTTTAGGTTTAAAATAATAAAGGTCGCTAATAGTTTTTCTTAAGTGTTTACCTGATTGAAAATTTTGCCTTTCTGTTGGAGTTAATTTAGGTTTATTTTCTTTTAATCTAGCTGCGTCTTCTAAATTATTAAAATCTTGTTTTAGTCCTTCTAATCTTGCAAAATAACTATAAAGATATTTTTCATTTTCTTCAGATAATTTTGTTTTTTGAACTGCAGATTCTAAAGCTTCTTTATCTAAACCTGTATCTTTTAAAACCCCTCTTTCGCCAAGGTGTTGCCAATATTCAAATTTTAAAGGATCTACTCCTAACTTTTGATTACCTAAATAATTTAAAACTTCTGCACTATTAATTGTTTCACTAGTTAAACCTTTACCACCGCCTATAAATTCAACAACATCTACACCTCTTGGGGCTTTTTGAACTTTACCATCTGGGCCTATTTTATAATCACCGTGATGGTTTATTGAAGCTGCTTTTAAACTTCTGTGTTCTGGGTACAAATTCATCCAACTTCTACCACCGTGTCCTGTTTCATACAAACCTTTAGCGTTTATTGCGCCATTACCCTGTACCCAAAAATCAAACTCAGGAGAAGTTGTTATTATTGCTTGTTCTCTAACTGAGCCTTTTCCAACGTCTTTAAATTTTTGAGTTTCTTTTAAAAGACTGTAGCCGTTTAAAGATAAAGCTGAGTCAGATGGGTTTCCTGCAAAATTTCCTCTTCCAAACTCAAGAAGCATTCTTCCAAGAATAATTTTTTCATCACCTATTAAAGAAGAACCACCGCTATTTAAAATACGACTAGATGCGGCTTCTCCTATTTCTTTAGACAACTCATTCATGTTTTTAGCAGTAGTTACTGAAATTGTACCATCATCGCTAATTTGAGTAAGTTTTCTACCCGGTTTTCCACCTCTGTTAGCTTTAGCTGCCCTTAAAACATCAAATGCAAACCCAACTAAAAGATCATCATTGTAAATTTCTGGGTCTCTATTATTAGTAGCTTTTTCTAAAATTCTTGCAAATGAAGTACTTTCTTTTTTAAACTCCATTTCTTTCATTTTAGCTTCGTTAACAATTCCTTTCTTTAAAAGAACACCTTTATCGTCTCTTTTACCTTTCTTACCTTTTAAAGTAACATCATCTTTTATCTTGGCCTTCAAATTTGAACCAAACATGCTAATTCTTTTTATAACCTCACCATCAGCGTTATCTTTAAGTATAGAAGTTCCACGAAGTATTGTAACTTTACCGTCACTTACCCCGTTGTCTTTATCAATTTTAACTTGGTGTAATCTATTAAAGCCATCTTTAACATCACCATTTTTATCTACAACAGGCTCTACTGTTGCAGGTTTATTTATTTTATCTTCTTTTACAATTTTAGATTTAGAGCCTGAAACATGTTCTTTTAAAGAAGGACTTTCAAAGAGAAGGTCATCTATATCTACAATTTCTTTTTTATAAGTATCGTGATTATAAATCTCTTCTAAAGTAGCAGGAGAAAAACCAGAATTTTCTTGATTTTTTAATTCTGGATCATCATTGCCCATATCTTGTAATCGTTTTGCAACTTCAGGTCCAGAGACTAAACTTTCATCTATTTCTCTATCTATTACATCAAGGTCTTCACCATTGTTATATTTTTCTTGTATTTTTTTAACATCTTCATGTATTTTTTGAGGGTTGTCTAAAGATTTTTTTAATTTAGTTATTTCAGATGTATTCCCATCAGCAATAGCCCTTGACAATCTTTTTGTCATGTTTCTTGCTAATTGATTTGTAAATGCAAATAATGACATACTTACTCCTAATTTTTATCTGAAATTAATAAATCTGTAACCGTATCAAATGTAGGTTGAAACAATTTATCATTTGCATATTTAACACCTTGCGATGCATATTCTGCAATGTTACCAATTGCTCCTCTTGTTACTTTATTTTCTGTAGCAAGTTTACCTAACCAAGATTCTGCTAAATTTTGTGGAGACCTCATTACTGCTTTTCTTCTATCTTCGTCTGCAAGAATAGCTGTCCAAGCCGCACCTCCAACTACTGTCTTCATTACAAAGTTAGCATCCCTTGCAGTATAACCTTTTGACTCAAGAAGTTTTGCTAATTTAATTTTTTCTGCAAGACTTTTTCTAGGTTCTTTTGCAAATGTATTTGCAGCTGCCCTTCTAAACCATGCAGATCTTAAAAGTGTTTCCATTCCTACAAAACCTGCACCAGTTGCTAATGCGCTTGAAACTTGACCAGTTGCTCCAAAAACAACAGCACCTGTACCAGTTAAGATTCTCATAGCAAACATACCCATATCACCTTTGTCTGAAGAGTTTTGCCTTATTGCAGACAGCCTATCAATAGTTTCTTCTTTTCCTTTAAATATATCTTTAAGAACTTTTCTTCCTTGATCATGTCCTAAATACGCATTAAGGCCAGTACCTGTCTCACCTTTAAACATTTGTTCACCTATTATAGCTTTTAATGCTGATACATTTGTTTCTGGCAATGTTGTATTAGCAACATTAGTCCCATCAGGGTATCTATCCCCACTGTATTTAGCTATAATATTTAATCTTTCTGTATGCTCGTCCATTAAAGCTATATTGTCTTGGGAAGATTTACCTAAAGTTCTTAATCTAGCTACTGTATCAGAAGAATTATCAGTCATTAATTTTTGAGTTAAATTGTCATTATTAGCTGTAATAAATTTACCATAGTCTTCATCAAGTTTTAAAAATTCTGGTAATTTGCCACTTTTGTTAGCGGCTTCTTTCATAATCTCTCTTACTGATTTGCTTGCATCTATAAAATCATCTGAAAAATCAGCAAATGGATGGTTAGGGTTTTTAGTGTTAAGAACAGACAAACCTAATTTAGACCTTATTTTTCTTAAAGCTTCAGTAGGTGAAAGACTACCATTAACTAGTTTTTTCTTTATATTACCTAAGGCACCGTATCCCGGTATTTCATCTTCAATGTTTCTAATTACTGAAAGAATAGTATCTTGATCTACGCCTAAGTCTCCAAGATTTTGAAAATCTTCTTTAAAATTATTTAAAGCTTTTTGAGATGCATTTTTTACTTCACCTTGCATTTGTAAGCCATGTCCAGATACATCTAAATCGTCTGCTTTTAAACCAAAAGCTTCTGTACCCTCAACTACAACTTGAGACCTTGCTGCTTTTTTACCACCAAAGGCTTTCATAATACCACCACCGGTTGTCTCTAAAGGAGAAGTTATCATGCCATATGCATTACCTAAACCTTTATTTATTAAAGCTCCCGGAGCTCTTAAAACTTTACCTGCAACTTTAGGTGCTTTACTCATAGCGTAACCTAGACCAAATCCAACCCCTGCCATTTTAGCGGTTCTTTTACCATCATACTTTTTCTCTGGGTCTAATCCCATTTCAATTTGTGTTTGTATTCCAGCATCAAAACCACCTGTATATGCAGAACCTAACACTCCAGATCTTTTAGCATAAGAACTTCCTGCTTTTTTAATTACTGTTTTTTCAGCGTCAGATAATTTTGTTAATCCTTCCTTTAACATTTTTCTCATTGCAAGTTTAAAAGCTGGTTTCATCATAGCTGCACCAACAAATTTACCACCTACAAAAGTAGAAGGCGCATACGCCATATGAATACCATCTTTAAGTTGTTCTCCTAAACCTCTAGACCCATCTCCAGTCATTGCAGTTCTTTCATAGATGTCATACATTTTTGCTAAACTGTCCCTTTGGCTTTGGGGCATAGTAGATATTTCATTTCCTAGTCTAAACAAATTAACTTCGTTTAACATAGCAGAATTAAACAACTCAAAACTTTTTTCTTTTAACTCTTCAGCTGACATATCAAGTTTACCGTTATCATCGTAATTTAATTTTTGCCAATTAGATAAAGTTTTCATCTGATTAATATTCTTTGATAAGTTTTTAGAATCAGGTTTAAAAGTTTGTACTTGTTCTAACATTGTATCTTTTGCATCAGGGTTTGAAGCCTTACCGTTATCATAGAAATTATATAAAGATTCATTATAAGATTCATCAGTGTTAAGATCATCAAACACAAGACTTCCAGTGTCTCCATCTTTTTCTTCAGTTGCATAATTTTCTCTTCTAAGCATGTTAGTTATTTCATCAATTATGCCAGAGTTATTAACGGGGTCAGAATTTGCTCTTTGCAACGCTGACTCTAGTTGTTCTTTTGTATATTTTGTTGCCATATATCTCCTTATCCATCATTGTTAATAAAATCTGTAGTTTCGTTACTAGGGTAAGAGTTTCTGATTACTTTTTTATTTGCTTTGTTTGTTTCTATCCACAAATCATTTGGTTTAAAATCACCCATTATAAGTCCTTCTAAATACTCATGTGCATTTAATGACTGTGCATCACCCAGTATCCAATCTCTAGAAGCAAGTACTCTAGCATCAACAAGATCATCTACATCTTGTTGTTGTCTATCGTTTAACTCTTCGTAATTTGAAGGCCATAACGTAGCATTAGGGAAGAAAGCCATTGTTTCTGCTAGCTCATCTTTGTTGTAAGCAGCTCCAGTTTCTCTTCTAAGTTTACTTGTTATTAAAGTACTCATATTATTAAACCAAATTTTTGCTACAGGACTTCCATTTTGTGCAATATATTTACTAAAAGCTTGCCTAACATTTCCTTGCTCAGCTATATTTTTACCAGTGTTGTTATAAAAGTCTTCTTTTAAACTAAAAACTTCTGCTCTAACTCTTGGATCTTTTATCATATCTTGCATTTGCATAAGAGAAGCTACAGAGTTTTTAGCAAAAACTGCCCTATCCCCCATAGTAGAATTTTCTTCAGGAATTAAAGGCACTCCATAGTCAGTTACTTTTGAAGCTCCGGGTATAGTTGTTTTATATGTTCTCCCTGTAGCTTCTGTGTAAGCTTCGTCTTCTTTAGTTCTAACTCTTTCATCTGAAGCACCAAAGTCTGTACTAGAGTCACTAGTAGCAGTCCTTACTGCATTTTTAAATCCACCGTCTGATGGTAATTTCCAAGTTTTATCAGATTGATCATAGTATTTTAAAGGTTGTCCAGATTGTTGCATAGCTTGTGCAACTTTCTTAACTCCATTTTCATCTTCCATACTTAAAGAGCCCATCCAAGTGTCTGAAGAAACACCGCCAACACCAGCTGCTTCAAATACTTCAAGTTGTTTAGCAATTTGTTCCATTTTCTTTATGTCTTGGTCTTTTTCAGCTTCTTTATATTTCTTGTTAAGATAGTCTATTCCGTCATTAAATATTTCAGGATCAGATTTATCAACACCAGACAATTTGTTCATTGCACTAAGTATTCTATTGGCTTCTGCTGAGTTTCCTTTTGAACCATCATCCATCATTTCATTCATTGCAGCATCATATTGAGTTTCAAATTCAGCCATGTTGTTTGCATACTCTTTAGCTTTAGCACCTTTAGCAGTGTTTGAAGCCATATCAGCTTCTATTCCTTTCCAAGCAAACCCTGCAGCTCTTCCTGAAGACATACCAAACATTCTTCCACCTGCGTATTTAACAAAAGCTCTAATAAGAGAATTATTATCAATTCCAAATATGTCTTTTAAAGACCCAAAGATATTTGATAATTTAGCTTCACCTTCTTCACTGGTTATTGCCCCAGACTCGACATCTGTTACAACAGCATCAGCTTGTGTTTTAGCAACCGCACTTTCTTCTGTAGAGTCTAATTCTTTTGCAGAAGTTTCAATAATAGCAGTCTCTTCAACTTGAGCAACTTCTTGTTTTAATAATTCGTCATAGTTACTACCATCTAAACTCTGATCTAAATTAGCTGCATCAGTTTGAACAAAACCTTGATCTATATCTACAGTATCGTCCATGCTTTGGGCAATTTCATCAGCCTCTGAATCGCCATCGGCTTCATTAGTTATCATAAGCTCGTCTTCAGAACTTAATGGGCTAACTTTAATATCACTTAAGTTTGAATTATTTTGATTTGCAATTACTTCATCAATGTCAAGACTTAAATCTGAACTTGCAGTAATTTCATTATTTCCATCTAAACTTTGATTTAAATTAGTCATACTGTTTAATAACTCTTGCTCTTCAGCCATTTCAAAAAGTTTTTGATCCGAGGCTTTATTTTGTTCTGTGAAATTTGTACCCTCTATATTATTTGGCGTGTCAGTAAATAATTCAAATAATGGTTCAGTTGTAGTTTGCCCGTAAATATCTACATTATCAGGATCAACATAATCTTCTTCGTTAGCTAATATTTCATCATACTCTTCAACTGTCATAGGTCCCGAAGGTACTGCTATGTCGTCAGAAGTAGTTGCGTTAAATTGAATATTTTGAAGTCTTTTTTCATTTGCTATGTTAGCCCTATTGTCTATATCAGAAAGAATAAGAGAATCGTCTAAACCCATTAAAGCTTTAGTATCTAATTTGCTACTGTAAGTTCCAGTTATTGAATTTTCAATTTTATTAAGCTGATTAAAAATTGCCTCTGAGCTATAATCTTCGTCAGGGTAAAATTTAGAAGTTAATTTTTGATTAGGAAATAATTCCTGCAATTCTTGAAATCTTTTGCGATTGTCTTTATGATATTGTTTTCTATTAATTTCGTCTTGAGCAAGACTTTTAAATTCTTCGCTTGATTCATATTGTTTTTGAAGTTCGTTATCACGATCATAAGCTTCAAATGCTAAATCTGTGTTTCTGTTCATAAGATTAGCATCTAACTGAGCAGACGGGGCAGAATTTGTTTCAATAAAAGAATTTAAAGCACTAAATCTTTTGGCATCATCGCTGGCAACAGCTCTTGTACTTTCTTTTTGCATTTCATAATTTCCTTTCCTTGCTGCCATAGCTGCATCTCTTGGGCTTACATTGATTTTTGGAACCGAATCTTTACCTCTGTTGTTTTTAAAACTTGCTTTTAAACCATCTAATGTAGAAAAACTTACATCGTCTAAATCATTATTGTCATCAGACACAAATTGTCCAATATCATTTAAAGTAGTTGGAACAGAAGACATAACTCCTTTCTTTTGTTCAGCACCTAACATAGCAGCTTGTTTGGCTAAAGCCTCTCTTTCTCTCAATTTTTCCATTGCTATTAATCTTGGGTTTGCAACAGGAGTTGTATTACTACCGCTGTTTAACATAGCAGCTTGTCTGGCTAAAGCTTCTCTTTCTCTTATTTTTGCCATTGCTATTGATCTTGGGTTTGCCATAGTAACTCCTTATTTCTTAAATATAGATTTAAGTGCCATAGCACCAATTAC
>TARA_R110001632_G_scaffold142886_1_pt1 | contig 10997 bp, 25 predicted proteins | sample TARA_R110001632 | Tara Oceans TARA_R110001632 (sample SAMEA4398266) | marine metagenome | biome: Polar Biome; feature: [SRF] surface water layer (ENVO:00010504); material: water (ENVO:00002006), including particulate matter (ENVO:01000060) such as... | depth 5 m
GATACAAACGAGCCAATTATATTAATTAATCCTAAAATCATTGAAAAAGACTATCCAATTAAAGCAATGCACGAAGGTTGTATGTCTTTTCCTAATCAGCAGAAGAAAGTCGTTAGATATGGTTGGATTAAAGTGGATACAAAATTAGGCGTATATGAGTTTGGTAAGCCTAAGCCTACATTCAATAACTATTTAGAAACAATAGCCGTACAACACGAGATAGACCACTTAAACGGCTTAACTATTATGGACAAGTGCCTACAACCTATAACAGGGGACAAAAAACCCAAAAGAAATAGCCCTTGTTATTGTGGTTCTGGCAATAAATACAAGAATTGTTGCTTATAAAAAAACAAAAAGAAAAGGAGTAAACAATGCCAAACTGGTGTTTTAATAAAGTCACTGTAACAGGTGATAAAAAAAAGATGGACGTTTTTAAAAATAAAGCGTTTGTAAATGATGAGTTTAAATTTCAAAACCTAATTCCAATGCCAAAAGAGTTGCTTGACACAACCTCTGGGTATTTAGGCGAAAACACTCCAAAGCAAAAGGAATTGGAGAAACAACAAGCACGAAACATAAAGAAATATGGCTATAAGGACTGGTATGACTGGGCTTATAGTAAATGGGGTACTAAATGGGATGTAGATGCTTATGTTGAATGGGATGGAGATGACGTTATTGAAATTACTTTTGACTCAGCTTGGGGCCCACCTGAAGGCGTTTATAAATATATCGTAAATGAGTTTCCCGATCTATCCGTTTCTTGGTTTTATGATGAGCCGGGTATGGAAGTAGCTGGGTATTTAAACTAATGGCTGTTGTTAATAACCCAACGCTTGAAAGCAATATTGAAAAGGTTGCTAATTGGATAGTAAATGAGTGTGATGAGCCGATAACAGAGGTGGAATTTTTACTTGAAAAGCTATTTGCAGAGCAAGTAGAGTGGGTTAAAGAAATAGACCATTGCCGTACCTTAAATGAAGATATTACAAATGTTTATGATGGAGTATTTATGTACTTAAAAAATAAAGAAAGTGAGGTCAAATAATGCAAGTATTTTTACCATACGAGTCTTATTTACTATCTGCTCAATGCCTTGATTGGCGACGACTCGGGAAACAACGAGTTGAGTGTATGCAGATTATTAACACAATAGAAGGTAAACCAAGAAAGGACGGTAAGCCATCAACGGGTTGGAGGAATCACCCAGCTACTATAATGTGGAGGCCATATCTAGGCAGTCTAAAGTATTATGCTAATATTGTAATGATGGAGTGGTTGTCAAGAGGCTATGAAAATAATATGGATTTTTATAAAGCCTATGATTTGACCCATAGAAAACCACATTGGTTAGGGTACGAACCTTTTCACGCTTCTCACCGCTCTAATTTGCTCAAGAAAGATAAAGAGTATTATAGTGCTTATGGATGGGAAGAAAGCGACGATTCGCCCTATTTATGGAATGATGTAGATGGTAAATGGTACAAACAGGAGGCCGGTAGTAAAGAAAAAATCTATTTTTATGGAGATTTAAAATCCCATATAAGAACCAAGCCTTTAAAAAACTATTATATAAAAGAAAAAGGAGGCGACCCAAGAAACCATAGTTGGAAAGAAGTTGGCGAAAGCGAGTACGAAAAAGCCAAGAAGTCAGAGTTTTTTAAAAAGATTGAAACAGAAACAAGGAGCTAAATATGAAATGCAGTATATGTAAATGTGAAATTGAGTCATTAATACATCCTGTAAGTGGCGAAGTTGTTTGGTCGAAAGGTAACAATGCAAAGCCTGTTAATGATGGTAGGTGTTGTGATGGGTGTAATTTAGGCATTGTAGTCCCTGCAAGATTAAATGAAATAAACAATGATAAAGTACATATTGTAAAACCCGGAGTAACTAAGGAGGATTTCAAATGACAATCGAAACAAAAAATGAACTTCTTGAGGTTCACCAGAGGATGGAGGATTTATCTAAGCAGTTCTTAAAAATGATAGACCACATTTTAGAAGTAGAGCAAGGCTTACATAACGTAAACGGAAAAATAAACATACACATAAAAGAAGGACACAAGCCAAATGAACAAGGGGGAACGGGTATTTAACTTTGTAGTTGCATTGATAATGGCCTCGGCAGTTCTTTGGACATTATTTGATATAATTACAACATTGTTATTTTAACAATCAATAACAATCTCAACTCGAGGCCGAGGGGAATAAATCTTCTCGGCCTTTGTTTTATATATAATCTTATCATCAAAATCAAAACAGTCAAAATATAACTTCATCATATTATCTATATCTGGTTTATTGGTATGAGGTGTTTTTTCTAATGATAATAACTCTTTTTTCTTTTTTGGATAGCTTTTAGGTATTGGCATATAGAAGGAAAGGGCAACGCTTATGGGTTCGGAGGTTAGAAATGAGCCGAGTTTCTGTCTTATAAAAGGAATAATGCTTTGCTTATCCTTTTTAGACGGATCATAAACGAAGCCCCTACCAAACTTATGTCTTTTTTGGGCCAGAGGCTTACCTTCAATAATAATTTTTACACTTTTTCCCAATTAATTCAATCCTTAAAAGGGCAAATCGTCGCCATCATCATTATCTACTTGGCTGTCACTACTACTACTTGATGCTAATGGTTGGCCAGTGGGCTTCCAATTATCCTTTTCTGCGTAATGTGTATAGCCCTTCTCGTTTGGCTCACGACGTTCTTTAATCACTATATTAACCCAACCATTTTCGTCAGCGTGAGAAGCTAATTCTTCAACATTAAGACCGCAATTAATAACCTTACCACCATTGTCAAAAACCTTTTCTCTGAACCAACACTTGTTTATATATATTTTATCAGCCATCTTTCCTCTTTTCTTTTTTTGTTTTATAAATCTTTTCTAATAAATTATTTACTTCCATAAAATGTTTAACACAGGCATAACCCAGAGTGACTGTTTTTCCATCTTTCACATCTGTAAATTCATAGACAGGTGCGTCAAAGCAAGAAGTATTCTTGCAGAATGAAGGAATTATGTTGTCAGCTACTTTAGGAATAGGCAACTCCATTCGGTATTGTGAATTGCAGCGCGGCAGTCGTTACAGACTGGCTATCCAGTCGCTTGTCAGCAAAAATCTTTACGCTAATGGTAAGTAGGTAAAAAATTAGACTTGACTCTTTGGAAAATATTTATGAATTGTTCTTCTAATTCTTAACTTCCGCAGTCTTTGATGCGCAGCACCTTCCCTTGCTATCTTACCCAGGAACAAAAGCTTTTCATAAAGCCTTATTGCACCTAGAACAGTAATAGATTTATCACTCTGCTTGCTCATTGTTAACTCCTTCTATGGTCTTTTGTCTTTTATATTCAATTAACTGGCGCTTTATCGATATTAGATCATTCTTTAATTTCTCGTATGGATTTTTCCAACGACCATTATCAACACAGGGAACTTTAGCAGAGGTAGTCATCTCTAAACTGTTAATCAATAGGCTAATCTCAGCCTCAGTGTATTTAATAGTGCAAGTAGCTACATTACTCATCTTATTTCCTTTATCTTTTCTGCTATCTGCATAACAATAAGAAGAAAACCGGCGAATACTAATAGCCATAAAGCGGCCGCTATCGCTAAGATAAACATATTTGCGATAAATGTTGAAACGCCAATCACGCTACTCTCCAAGTGTGTACTTTTTTACCATAGTTCCCCTTAACCCTATAATCAGTTTTAATCAACATTCCTTCAGTCGTCAAGTCGGTTATAGCTCTGCGAATAGATGTTAATGGATAATTCTCCTCATACCTCTCGCTTAAAATATCTTTTATTTGATGCGGAGCAAAGTAAGAGCCAGTCTTATCACTCCATAATGAGGTAAAGATGTGATAGATTAACTTTTTTTGCTTGTTCTCTTGATTCCAACTAGCTTTTAATTTATCGCCTGTTTCGCGGTTCGTGTTATAATATGCCATAAGACCTCCTTTTTTTTTCTTGCTTATCTCGCCATATTTGCCAAGCTGATTGATACTCTGTTGTATCTTCGCAGATTATCACGCTAAGCGTAAAACGGGGAATAAGTGAATCTTGATAGAGTATCTCAATAGCCCTATCACTAGACTCCTGTTCGTACCATAGTTTTTTTAATGGAAGATATGATTCATCCATAATACGTCGGTAAAATCTTTCTGCTTGAATACCAGCCATCAAATTGGACTTTTATTACCCCTGTAAATAGGGTCTGTTTCAAAAACTTCTTCTATTTTATCTACAATTTTTTCTCTATGCTTTCTAGCTACAGATTGATACTCCGGAACGCTCTCTGCTTTTTTTAGCAGTTTAGCGTGCTCTCTTGCGCCGCTTTTAAATGAAGACTTTGCATCTATATCTTTTTCTTTATCAGCCATTTCATTGTAAAATTCTATGCATTTATTATGGAACGCAATTGGGCCAATTTCTCCAAACTCTTGACAAAGCACCATAAGGCGGTGAAAGTCAGATTTATCTGGAACACTCATTGGCTCTTCTTTCGCTTTATTGTGCTCGACTCTACTTTTAGTTGCGGCGATTGCTTTAAAATGCTCTATCCCATCTGTTATAGATGGTACAAAGTTAGGCCTAAGCATTTGTATCCACTTTTTCCAACCTTGATCTAAAACTTCAGGGCTAAAGATTCTTAAGGCCTCGACCCACTCCACTATTTGCCTTTTATGTAAAGAAATTCTACCTTTATTTAATATTTTAAGGTATTCGTTAAAGTCAACAATGTATTTATTTTGTATAAATTTAGAATATTTAAGTTTTTCTTCGTCAGTCATTTTACTGTAGGGTTTAAAATCAGACATCGTAGTCAATCTCCATATCTTCTATGTTTTGAATAGATATACCATACATAGCCGCCCACTTATCAAACACCTTCTGTATAGAAGGCTCTAAGTGCCGGACAACCTCTGATAATCCATCAATGTAATTTGTTTTTAATTCGCAATCGGGAATGTTTTCAAGCAATGATAACCAACTTTTCATAACATTAGGGTTTGAAGGAGGTCGATTGTACTTAGCCCATTTAGGCAAGCAAAGAACATTGTGTTCATCATCGAATAAAAGCATTCCTTTATCTTTTAACTCTTTAAATGCGTAATGAAACTTGTCAGTATCCCATCGCAAATGGTCAAGACAAGCACCTACGCCTACACTATAAAATCCCGGTAAAGGCGTTTTAATGGGGCCGCACAAGAAGAACAGCCATAGAAGCTGTCCATCTTGCGACAACGCTTTAAAATCAGCAGACACCCAAGTCCTTACAGAGACTTCATAATATCTCATTTAGCAATAATCTTTTCAAGCTTCTTAATTGTTAACTCGGCTGCATCGAAAGTATGATTATTAACTGAGTCAGTTAGCCAAGTAGTAACTTTAGCCTTTACATCAGCACATTTATCATCATCAGCTAACTCTTCAATCTTTAAACGCTGGTCATCTGTCATCGGCTTATCTTCTTCTAGCCCTGTCTTTACTTCTTTAGCTTTAACCACCTTCTCTTTTAACGCCTTCGTTTTAGATTCTGTAGCTTTTTCGACAACCTCAGCCTTAACGGGCGTTGCCTGTTCCATCTCATCTTCAGTGTAAACGCCACTTAGATCATTAGGGAAAGCTTTGCGTAAAGCTAACGCCTCGGCACACTTGCCTAGCATTAGATACGGCATCTTTTTCCACATAAAGCCTTCGCCACCCTTAGGACAATAAGCCTCCCACATAGCTGTTGCAGAGAAAGATACTTTAACGCCACCTACAATTTTATAGACTGTGGCCGTTGCCGTTACCGGATGTGGCATATTAGTTTCAAGCATATCAAACATTGTCATATTATTATTAAATAAATAATCATCATTCCCAGCATACTTACCAGTACGCTCTGCAATAGCTCTAAAGCCATCTATGCCTGTTTGTATTGTGGCTTTGCCTCCACGCTTAATAAAATGGATTTGTCTACTTAATGGGTCTAGGCCAGTTCGGCTGCATTGATATAAGAATAGTTTTAATTCATTATCAGATGCGCCATTGGCCACAGTCTCTTTAATGGTTGCAATTTGACCTGGGGTGAAGTCCACGTCTTGCATTGCTAAGCTTTGTTCTTTAGGCATAAGTACCTCCTATATTGGTTTAATGCGAAATGGTCGCGAAACGCTCTTGTAGCTATACTTCTCGTATAACTCCGGATTGTCTTCTTTTAACGCGGAGCTCTTTAGCCGCGTTGACTCAATGGGTTTGTAAAATAATCTAAAGCCGGTACAATCAACTAATACGCGGTCACCCAACGCATCTTGTACCTCTTTCTTTTTTCCGTTAAATAATTCAGTGGCCTCTTGCTGCAACTCTTTTAATGTGAGATATTGACTCATAAGAGAATCTAGCGATTCATCTAATGGTACGTCCTCAGATTGGACTTCAGCCAATTCCATTAATTTTTCCCCTTGACAAGTATTCCTAAACTCACAATTAGTGCACCGCTTATCTTTAGCATCAAGCCTTTCAGGAGCGGGGCCATTCTGCACCATTCTCCAAAAACTTTCCCCAGCTTCAAGAATCGAATGCTCTAATTCTTTATCTAGTTCTATGTCGAAATGAATAAACTCCCAATTATCAGCCCATAGAATAGCATAACTTCCCCACTTTCGTCCAGTCGTTAAAAGATAGTGCTGCATTTGAAATATCCAGCTATCGGGAATACCCTCATCTCTTACCTTATAATACATAGGGCGACCAACAGATTTGCATTCTAATATACCTGTGCCCCTATCGTCAACAGCTACAATCTCTGCGTCGAGGTGGCACATTGCCCAGGGAATCTTAGTATTGGTTATCATTCGATTAACGCGACGAATTTTCCTACCAGAGACTTCAACATACTCATCTCTAATTAACTGCTCAAGCTTGTTGCCGCGCTTCATTACATTGGAGGCAACAACTGGATAGTCGGGAGTTTGCTCTGTTTTTTCGTACCATAGTTTACGCGCACACCCATAAGGCTCCGCATTAAACAAGTGATGTATATCAGAACCTCCCAGCCCTGTTAACCTTTCCTTTAAAAACTGCTCTCTATCCACACTAATCTCTTGGCGTAACTAAATTGCCAAGAGCAATATAGAATAACCCCGGAGTTAACCTTCTTACATTACCACTGCCGCAACGCTTTACCATCTTATCAACCTCTTGCGCTACAACTTCATTGATCATTTTAACAGCATCATCACTGACTTGAATGTCAGATTGATTGAACTGTTTACGCACTTGATTTGCTCTTATTAACATATTATAGCCCTTTGTTTTGCCCCTAATCTAAGGCAAAAATACTATTTCGCCTAATATATTATGAGAAATCTTTATACTTCGATAGACCTCCGATACCAACCGTAGTAATATTTTTCCAAAGCTGGCTTTCTTTGGCATAGCCTAGAATAGTATAAAAGCCTGTAGGCCGTTAGCCTTTCTGGCTCTAAATTTTTATCCTTAACAGCCTTTAATGTTTTTGGCCCCAACTTACCATCCACGTCTAACTTGGCACCTTTTGCATTTGTGGCCTGCTGCACAATCTTAACCGCTCTCGAGTACCCCGCATTCACAACCATATCAAGATATATTTCTTGTAAGTCAGGTGGGAACGAAGCTGCCTTTGATGGCTTCACATAGTTTTTATTGTAAATTTCCACTGCTTTTTCGTGAGTTAAGTTTTCAATGTCAACGTCCTTATGTGCACGCTGACTAATTCCATATTTAGTTGTGCCGCCTGGGTCAACGGGGTCTCTAGTTATTTTTGAGCCGCCTTCCCTGACAATAATTCTTTCAACCATTTCTTTAAACGAACTGTCCATAATAGGTTTCCTTCTTTTTTTTTAATTCTATAGTTTTTAAGGCTATCAACATCTTTTTTCATTTCGATATAGTCACCTAAGTTCTTTTCAATAAGCTCAATTCTTTTAACTATATTATTTAAACTCATATTTAAGGTCGTAATTGCTCTAATTACATCGTGTTTAGATATAGTTCTTCCTCTCTTTGCCATTTTACACCTGTATTTTTAAAATTGTTGTAGGTTCTCTTAACTTCTCGTAAGACTTTGAATGGTATTCCTTTGATTCTTGAGGAACTTCATAGCCTCCTTTCACATCGTCAACATTGTTTAAGTCAATCCTCATACCATCCCTGTTTCCGTTCTCATGGAACACAAAGCAGTTTTGAGATGCACGCCCCTCAAGATTCAATGCTTTCTCGCTATAATCATTAGCACCAACTAGCGAAGCTGACCTTGAAAAGGTATCACCTACCCTGGCTGAATGAACGTGGCCAGACACAACATAGTCTATTTGCACACCTCTTGATGAATACACGCCTTTTATCTGGTTAACTGATGTCTCGTGGTTTGACTTAATACGTCCGTGGCCGTGAAGAAACAATACCTTCTGGCCTGCAACGTCAACTATTTTCTCCATTGGGTCTCCATCTATAAAGCTAATGCGGCCATCTCGAAACAAATACCTTAACATATTAACAATAGTATGGTCATAGTTATCGGTGGCCACAACATCTACCCACCCATAATCATCCTTAACTCGTGACTCATTACCACTTACACTTAACACAGAAAGATTAAAATCTTTTAACATATCTGTTATTAACTGCTGGTATAGATCAACAGCGCAAAACAACGCACCTGAGCGATTCCCGGCATTTGTAAGATATTCGTCTAATCTTCTATCGGAGTTTAATAAATCGCCTGTAAAGGCTATAAGTACGTTTGTCACCTTATATGTGCTAAAAAAAGTTTTAGCGCGTTCTACAAGCAATTTTAAGCGTTTTCCAGCTACTCCATAGTTAAATGTGTTATGCGGTAGGTCAACTCGCTCGTTTAAATGGTTATCTGAAAGCTGCAAAACCCCGACGCACTTTGGATTCTCTATCTTTTGTTTTTTTGGAGTCGTAAACTTTTGCTCTTCTAATCTTTTTATAAGCTTTAAATTTAACTCAGTAAGTGCATTTTCAAGCCTAGCATATTCTCTAAAAGATTTACGCTCTACTCTGCTGCGGTCTTGATAACTCTGTTTTTGTTTACTTAAACGGACATTTTCAACAATAGTATCTTTGCTATTTCTAGCGGGATACATTGTTTTATAGGCGCAAGCTTGGCATTTCCACCGCTGCTTACTTTCTCCATTACGAAGTCTTTTATAGCCCTCTCTGTTTAAGTGCGACGAGCCGCACTCGGGACAACTTAAATAGTTTCCTTCGTCATCTATTGCGTTGAATGGCATATAATGGCAATTTTACCAACGCCAGAATATTTTTACGCCCGCCTTTGCAATATCAAGAACTTCCTTCATAATGCGGTTGCGCTCTTCTTCAGTAATTTCTCCATCCTTTGCTGCTTCGTGATAAGTATTTAAAGCTTCTTGAATCTCTTTTAATACCTGACGATATTTTGAAGCGGCGAATGTTAGGCCGCCACCTATTATTATAGCTGCTAAGTATGCAGCATTAGACCAACTTATCCATTCCATTTTAACTTCCTTTTATTTTAAAAAGCCAAGCAATAAAACCAGCGAATACAACACTTGCGACAGAGGTTACTCCTTTAAGTCTTTCAAGTGCTTGCTCGTTACGCCTGACTCTTCCGTTAAGCTTTTCAAGTGATGTCTCGTTCTTTTCCACCATCTGCTTTATGTATCTTAGTTCCAAAAGAACTGTATCTCTATATTTTTGTACTGGAATAATTTTAGCCATAACGACTAAAAGGGGATGCCCAGCCAATAAGAGCCGGTAGAGCTGAACCGACTACTAATGGAGGTGTTTAATTGACTGGGCAATATGTGTAAAATAAAAAGTTTTATAAACATCAAGTTTTACCGTTCTGCCTTCCTTTGATATAGGCTAAGTCTTCACTCACTTCTCCCAATTCCTTAACTACATCCTCTCGATGTCTTGCTGAAATATCGTCTGATTTATTCCATCTTTCAATTAATTTTATTACGATTCCTTCAACATTGCTCATTTTTGTCTCTGTTTTTGCAATGGATTGTCTTATCCTGTCTAAATCTTCATTCTGTAATTTTTGGCTTCTAATTAAATTCATTATCATCATTACAAATAATGACACAATGACTCCAATAGCGCCATACTCGGCGTATGTCTCAATCATTTAATACCTTCTTTGTTGCTCTCAACCCTATTATCGCCAGAGCTCCAAGAGCAACTGGCAAAAACATATCTTCCCTAATACTAAAGGCAATTATTATAGACTCAATAAACATAGCCGAGATTATGGCTTTATCTATTATACTACTTTGAAGCTTCGTCTTCAACCTTAGGCTCTTCTTTAAAAGACGCGCTTAACGCATCAACAAAAGCTTGCCTTCCAAACTGCAATTGCTGAAGGTTGAAAGTTGTCGTTGTTATTTTTCTATTTAGATCATTGTAATGCTGCACCATCAACTTTTGATTATTATCAAGCTGGTCTTCAGTGTAGTCAACTCCATCAATAGAGACATAAAGTTGTTTTTTTTCTTTTTTTTCTTTTGCCATTATAGCTCCTTTGTTTGTTTTATTTTTGTCGTGAGTACCAATCAATAGATTTTTTTACATCATCAGTACTCAGTTCAAGATTTCCATCGAAATTTGCTTTCCAAGCTTTTACCTTTTTGCCATCTTTAAATAATACCACACTAGGAAAGTTTCTTAATCTTAATTTTCTAACAGTTTGGCTTACATTCTTTGCAGGCAAAATCATCATTTGCGTTCCCATATAAGCACTATCACCAGTTACGATAAACTTGCCTTGATAAAAATTTTGTTTACTATCTTCCGACCACTCAGCCGTAAATCTCACCAACCATAAATTTTTATAAATTACTCCGTGAAAATTTGCATCAGATATTTTTTGTTGTGCTGGTTGTGCAAAAGCTAATGTTAATAATAGTAACCACCTCATTGTACTGCAATCCTAAGATTAATAAC
>TARA_R110001632_G_scaffold19823_14_pt1 | contig 10984 bp, 13 predicted proteins | sample TARA_R110001632 | Tara Oceans TARA_R110001632 (sample SAMEA4398266) | marine metagenome | biome: Polar Biome; feature: [SRF] surface water layer (ENVO:00010504); material: water (ENVO:00002006), including particulate matter (ENVO:01000060) such as... | depth 5 m
CTTTAAAATCAGCTTCAGAGAATGTAAACGGATGTTCCCTATTAGTAGGTAAATCTATTGGTTCAAAAAACCTAATAACCTTAGCGAATTTCTTAGCCTTATTAATTAGAGATTCTGGGTCTTTAACGTGTTGCATTAAATTCATTATCCATACTTCATCTACCATAGGTGAGTCACAGTCCTCATATAGCTCACGGATGAACTCAAGGTTCTTTCCTTCATAATAAGGGTCTAACCCATCGTATAAGGTTGGTTCAATAATATATGATGGTCCATAATTTTCACAGTATAAAAGTCCAGCGAATTTAGCTGGTCCTATCTCAATAATAGTCTTTCCGTCTAAATTAGTGTTAATACCTAAATATTTGAAGTAATATTTGTAACTATTTTTATAATTTTCGTAAGAACTCTCTAGTGGTTCCATGTCGTGGAACTGTTTCTCACCTATTTGAGCATCTTCCCACCTTTCTTGGCTAATTGCTTGTTTTTTCATCTTAATTTTTTTTAATATAAGTCTTTTTAGTTATAAATTAAAGTGTTAGATTTGATTTTAATAATGCAGCGTATAAAAAACCTTTATACGAGTTAGTTATATAATAACTTTCAGTTTAACAGTTTCTACTCTCCATTATTTTATTTATAATTTTATCTTTATGTCTTGCAAGAACAGTTCTAGTATTTTTTTGATTAGCAGCCAACACCCAACTAGCTGGTTTACCATTAACTCTGGTTCCACCCCATCCTGGGTCACAGTCGTAATCAATCAGGTAGCAACCAACCACTTTACCAATTTCTTCTTGCATTCTAAAACATAAATCGTGGTCATCCATGTCTTGCGGTGCGAAGCTCTCGTCAAAGAAATTCAATTTAACCATATCGGCATAATCTAACGCTAATGGGCCTCTGTTGACACATTGTCTAATTGCAAATGTGTTTCTATCAATAGTTTTTTTATTAGCATGCTCAACATGGTTAAGAATATCACTCCACTCATGGTCATTATTCACATTTGTATGAATATGTTTAGAGTTTGGATTTAATTCCCAGTTATGAGCGCATTGAGCTGTAACACCGAATACGTCGTCAAATTCCCTAAATGGTTTAGTTAGTCTTTTGTTCCACCCTTTTTCAGTCATAACCATATCATCCTGTATGATAATGGCAATATCGCTCTCAACGAGTTTTAAACCAGCATTATTCGCCTTTGTTTCAAATACATCTGGTGTTTCATCGATTTTAATTTTTATATTAGGGTTTTCATCCCTAAATTTATAAACTAATTCTGGTGTCTTATCGTTACACCCATCTAAGATAACTATTAACTCATATGAGTTAACTGTATTCTCTTTGATTCCATTTAAAACACTATCAATAAGGAATTCCTTATCGTGAACTGTTAATACTAAAGATTGACTTTTATTTGACATTGCACTTAATATAATTTCTTAATAATTTATTTACGTTTAGGTTGTGTTTAACAGCTAAATTAGTAATAATACTTTGGTCGTGTCTATGGTCAACAAAACCTGGGTAATTATCACTTAATATGTTTGGGATATCCGTGATTACATTTTCATCTTTAGCGTAAGATAACCATTCTTCAATAATATTTGTTATTTCTTCGGTTTTTTTAAAACCTATAATTCCAGCTTCAAGTTGGATGAAATTATGATATTTAGATTCATCACAACCCATCTTAATAAAGCAATCTCGTTTTGTGTAATCCTTTTGAGGGTGACCACCTATTGTTAGTAGTGATGAATTGTCTTGGAAGTAATGAGCTAAGAACTCTCTTACGTTATTGGAGAAAATATCACCACAATCAATATAAAGGATTGCGTCACCATTATCAATTTTTTTAAACGTTTCAAGAATGATAAATGGTTTCCATAACCAATACCCGCCACCTCTTTTCTCGTCTAGTATTTTCTTATTTTCTTTATAGAAATCAGTCTCTATCAACCATTTTCTATTGTATGAATGAACTTCATCAAATTCATTCTTAGCTTTTGCGTCTAACATAGCTTGTCTATCCTTATAAAGTTCGTCCGAATATGTGATAAAATGTACCTTCATTATAATCTTTTCATTTCTTTTCTATAAATGTCATTTGTATTGTAGTTAGCATACCTTGGCCCAAACCAAGTACTAGGTGCGATAACCCTTTTATCTTTACTTTTACTCAAGTATGAACTCCACCAACTAAATGAGCTGTTAGATATGATATGGTCATCACACATGGATAGAATACAAAAGTCTATAAAATGTGATGGACTTTTAATTACAGTACAGTTCTTATCATTACCCCATCGTTCATTGCACCAGTCGTAATCATCTGAACATATAACAAAATGATGTTCATTTAAATTAAATTCAGACATAGCTTTACTAAGGTAGTCTGTACCAACAAATGGATGTACTTCAGGTATAGTTAAATAATCTTTTCTTCTTACGTGAACAGAAACTAATTTTTTACTTGTTTTAGGTATAAGGTTTAATGAATCGTTTAAAATATTTTCTTTAAATTTAAGTGTATCTAGGATTTTATCTCTACAGTGTTCAAAATATTTTTCACTTTGTAAATATCCATCTATATTTGTATTATTTTCTACATTAAATAATGATTCGTCAAAATGAAAAAATCTTTCACTTTTATTATCGTAGTCAGTTCTATTAACGTCTGAAAAATATTTAGAATCTATATCGAAACAGTCTAATATATCTACTTTAGCTGTAAAAGTAACTCCATTACTTAAACTTTGTATTTGATTATTAACATTAATTGGAAATGAAACTTTGTAGTTGTTTTTATCAGCAATACCTATAGTTCCTGAAAATTGAAATAATTGGTTTCCGAATCTACCGTTTAACCCTAATCTAGAATATGTTATCATAAATTAACTATTATACCGTCTGGTAGTTTATTATTAGAAGAAAATGTAATATTATCCTTAAATTTATTTTTTAAATCACCTTTAATTAAGTTTATAATTTTTTCATTATCATTTATATGAACTTTAAAGTTATCTTCCAATAATGAAACAGCTAGTTTTAATTGCTGAGACTCGCTAATAATGTCAATACCTTTCTTATATGAAACTGATTTAAAAATAAATGGTTTGTTTTCAGTGTTTAAATTTTTAAATTTATTATTTAAAAATTTATTATGTTCTTCGTTGAATTTATCAACTTCGTCAGGTATGTTAACCTTTAACCCTATCTTATCCATGTGTTTACCTAAAGCCCTATTGTCTCTTGGTAGACATGGACCACCAAAACCAAAGCCGTATTTTAAATACTTATTACCAATTCTACTATCACCACCAATTGCGTTTAATACTCTACTAATTTCGTCACTTATACCACTTTCAGTACATATTTGACCTATCATGTTTGCAAATGATATTTTAGTAGTTAAAAAACAATTAATTGATATTTTAGTTATCTCAGCGGCTATATTACTCATGAATTTAAACTCTGGTTCTATATCCATTAATTTAGTATATAACTTCATTAGTACCTCTGATGCTTTATCAGAACTACTACCTATTAATACAATATCAGAATATTCTAATCCGTTTATAATATCACCTTGTGCAATAAATTCTGGACTATAACACACGTCCATACCGTATTTAGATAACCTTTCATATACTGTATCCACATAACCTGGCATTGTCGTAGAGCCTATAACAAATATTTTACCGTTTAAATTAAAACCAGAATCATGTAGTTTAGTAAAATCATTTATTATAACCTCAATATAATCATGAATATACCCACCTCCGTCTAAATCAGAAGGTGTTTGCACAAAGGTTATAATTGTATTATTTTTTTTAATAACCTCTAAATTATCCGTAGTCATTTTAAAATTAGAACTACTATTTAAATAATTTTCTACGTTTGGTTCAACGCTTTTTAATTCTTTATTATTAATTAACTTGACATATTCACCATTAACGTCAGACCCTAGTACTTCTACCCCTTTTTTTTCAGCTAATAGAGCGAATGACAACCCTAACTTACCTGTCCCAATTATTCCTATATTCATATTATTAAAGTTTAAAAATAGGTATTTCTACCATTTTATGTTTATTTTTTGTGTGTAATGATGAGTAAATCATTAAAACTTCAGACTCTCGTTTGCTTAAATTTTCACCCACTAAATTTTCGGGTGTGATTTCAATATAGTTCATTACCCACTCTAATTCATCATACGTAGCACCTAGTTGAGATTCATCGTCTCTGCCGTCGTCCCAGAGGCCGTCGGTAGGTTTTGCTTTCTGAATGTCTTCAAGTATATTTAATTCTTTTGCTATATTATATACTTCTGATTTATATAAATCAGCAATCGGTGAAATGTCAACTCCTCCGTCTCCGTATTTAGTAAAAAACCCAACTCCAAAATCTTCGACTTTATTCCCAGTTCCTACAACAATACCTTCGTTAGATTGTGCTACTTGATAAAGTGTTGTCATTCTAATTCTAGAACGTGTATTAGCTAGAGCTAAGTCTTTTAATTCGTCAACTGGTATTAGGTCTTTAAAATTTTCAAATACAGATGATAAGTCTATTTTAGTATAATTAACGTTTTTATAAGTTTTGCGTAACCAATTTATGTGTTTTTCACCTATTTCAGTTTCTTTTTTGTTTTGATGTAACGGTAGTAGTAAGCAGTGAGTTTTTATGTTAGTCATAGCACAAAGTGTTGAGACTACTGCTGAGTCTATACCCCCAGATACCCCAATAACTAAAGATTTTAACTGATGTTCAGTTGCGTAATTTTTAACCCATAAAACTATATTACTTATTACTGATTTGGTATTTATGTTTCTATTTATCTTAAGCATGAACAAATATATGTTTTTTTTACTAATAAAAATATATTATTTATAATAAATTATAAGGTTTCATATTTCTTATTTTAACCGCTATTTCATTAACTAGTGTTAAATCTACCTTGTGGTCGTTTATAGGGTTGTCTTCGTTATAAATATAGTTTATATCTGACATGAATTTATAATGTTGTTCACCAGCCATTTCAAGCATTGGAAACATAAAGGATAAGTCACCAGTCATTTTCCAAAAAACACCCTCACTATCTTTAAGGTCTTCTTGTTTTATTTTTCTCCATAAAAAAGTTCTCCAAGTTCTCATGTGTGTTGCGGTAAACCTACCATTTCTTAAGTTGTTAAAGTCTTTTTGTTCTTGAGAAAATCCGTTGGAACCATTAGCGTATTTAAAACTACCGTTTGCCACCCATACATTTTGGTCTGAGTAAGTGTTAAACACTCTCTTTAGCGTGTCTCTGTCTGGTAACCAGTCATCTCCGTCTAGTTCTACGCAAATGTCATTATCATCTATTTCTGGATTGTCTCTGATGACCTGGTCGTAGTTTCCTGGTTGATACTTTTTTTCAGTATTTTCTATAATAATAAATCTGTCATCACCCTCAGTCATTTCTTTAGCTAACTTAACTGAATTGTCGGTAGACATGTCATCAGTTATATAACACTTAAAGTCTTTGTGTGTTTGAACGAGCATTGTCCCTATACATCTTTCTATATAGTTTTCTGAATTGTATAACGTTGTTAATATTATCATAATTCTAAAACTTTTAACCACTTATTAATAACTTCTTCGTTAGTCATTTCTATAGTGTCATTATTTGTTGCGTGATTACCTCTAAATTCGGTACCAGTTGAGTAGCATTCGTCTTTAACTAAAGATGCTACTTCACTACGAGAAGATAAGTAAACGCAACCTAACATGTCGTACATTTCTTGTTTGTCAGATAAAAACCCCATTTCTTTAACATTTTCATGTTTATCAACTAGTGGCTTAACGAATTCATTATAATAATTAGGGTCAGATATATTGCCAAATAATAAAACTTCTTCAAATTCATCAGCAAGCGCTCTTTCTATTGAAATATGAGTTCGTTTATTAACGTCATAAGAACCTATGATTCCAGCCGTTTTTAACGTTTTTTCTGATTTTATATTTTTTTTAAATGGCACTTTTATATTTGGTATTATCTCATACCCACCTCTAAAATCTTTATGATATTTTCTCTGCTTTTCATTTAAAAATACAACATTATCCCAAAAAGGTCTTATATTTCCAACTTCAAAAACATCTTTTTCATGACAAGATAATATTATTTTTTTAACTGGTGGTCTATTACCTAAGTTTAAGAAATGTGTAATTAACACATCTTCTTCTTTTGGGGTGTAGTCTCCTATCATGCCGCCGTTGCATTTATCTAAGTGCCAGTCGTGTGGTCCGTAAAGTTTTGATTGAATACCTACCTTACTAAATTCATTCATTAAGTTTATGAAAGCAAAGGTTGACCCTCCTTTGTTGCTCCATCCTGTAAGTATTTTTATCATAATAATTCTTTTTGATATGATTCTACTATTTCATTTATATTACCCTCAGATGTAACACAAGGTATGTCTGGATATAAATTATTTAAGTGGGTAGCTATTTCTGAATCTACTGTATGAGTTAAGTCGAATTTAACTTCAGACACTCTATATAGTTTATTGACCTCCGATTTCATAGGACCATTAGGTGTGTTAATCTGCCATTCCCCATCACCTAGTTTGTACCCTGGCGGTTGATTAATTGGAGTAAATTTAACACCTTTTTGACTTAATCTTTTTAAGTTTACTCTGTCTGAGTCGGATACGGGTGTAGTTACGGTTATATTATAATTTTTCTCTTTTAATTTATCCACCAAAGACAAAGTTTCTAATATTGTTTTTCCAGCTACTAAAACATTATATTTTTCTTTACCACTAAATTCTTTATCAATTTTAACTGGTAAATGTTCTTTATATTTTTCAGAAAAAACAATTCTATTTTCTTCCCATTCTTGATTTGTTTCACCAATAGACATGTGGTTAACCCTAACATTAGTATGTACACCTATTTTAACTCCTTCAATATAGTTTCTAAAACAGAAGTCTACATCATAAAAATGGAACCCTTTAACGTCTAAATTAAAACCCTTTTTAATTCTACCTCTATGTACACTAAAAAATAAACCATCAACTATAACAGCTTCTGTTAGTTCATTACCTAAGTCGCCACTATAGCTAGATAGCCAAGATTTACCGTTATGCGTGTGTTTAACCTTTCCGTACATCTTTTTCTTATCATCCCACCATCTTCCAGTTTCTGACATGTACTTGGTTCCAGCTACACCTATAATTCCATACTCTGGATTGTTGTTAAATAGTTTAATTATCTTTTTACATATTTGATTAGTTTCTAATAAAATATCATCGTGACAAAACACGATGATGTCATACTTAGCTTCTTTAAGGGCTTTTTGATAAAACTTCGTTAAACCTTCACCTTTATTTATGTATTCGATAACTTCAACTTTCTTTAGTTCTCCAGAGCATTTTCTTAAATGTTCATAATGTTTTAGATTTGCTTCTCTTGTACAATATACTATACTAATCATTTTTTTTATTTAATTTTCGTTTTAATTTATATAATAAAACTTTTAAATATCTAATATGCCAACCGTCTAGATAACCTTCGTGTACTAATTCAATTTCAGCTTTTTTTATCTGTTCTTTTATTTTTTTATCTTTTGACATAAAACTTTATTTTATACCTGTACTACCAAACCCGCCAGAACCTCGTTCTGTTTCGTCCAGCTCATCAACTTGGTTAAGGTTTATATAATCCATATTTAAAATTGAAGAGATAACCCCTTGAGCTATTCTATCTCCATTACTTACCACAAAATCTTCAGTTCCATGATTAATTAGTATAACTTTAACTTCACCTCTGTAGTCACTATCTACAGTGCCTGGAGAATTTAAAACTGTAATTGATTTCTTAGCAGCCAACCCACTTCTTGGCCTTACTTGAAGTTCCATGATTGGAGGTAGTTGAAAATGTAATCCAGTTGGTACCATAGCGACATTGTTACCGCTACCCGAAGGGCCTATTGTGATTACCTCTCCCTCGTTTGGTAAATTTGCTCTAAAGTCAAATCCAGCGGCACCATTTGTTTCATACTTAGGTGTTTCGTTTTTAGATGTGTTTTTAATTTTAATTTCGTACCTGGGTGTTGTTACTACGCCGCTACCAAGTGTTGTGTCAAGTGTATGGTTGGCATTAACAAATTCTTCGTCAAAATCATCCAAAGTGTAACTATCAGTTGGGTCAATAGCTTTAGATAATTTTTCATTTATATTGTCATAAGACGCTTCTATTTCATTCATAAGTAGTCCTTTTATTTTTCTTCAATTATCGCTATTAAGTTAGCTGTTTTAAGTAATGATGCTAATTTCTCACCTTCTTTATCTAGTGACCAATAAGCAAAATCACTATTGTAGTTAAATATAGCGTAAACCTCATCTTCAGTTAAATCAATCCCTGATTTTAAAGCGTAAAACACTGAACGTTCAGCAGTACTCATACTTAACGATTCCTCATTAAACTTATACATTTCACCTTTATTATCTTTGTGCCATTGTGATGTTTGTTCAGAGTACATATTTACTTTACCTATCTGATGAATTAAACACACTCTGATAATAGCTTCTTTACTTACTTGTTTGTTTTCAGGTAAAGAGTTATTTACAGATATAGCATGTTTAGTTACGTTAAGTATGTGTTGTATTAAACCACCGTCATAAGCTCCGTATAATTTAGTTGTAGTAGTGCATGGTGTGGTAATGAAGTCTATACCAAGTAGCGTTGTTAGTTCATCGTTAACAACACCGTATTTAACACCAGTTTCGTTAAATTTCTGTGCATTTTTTTTAATTTTTTCTTCTGTTAGCATATTATTATTTTTTTTTAAGTTTATGATATACTCCAAAACTACGTATTTTATTTATTAGTAACAACGAAAAAATATATTATTTATAAAGTAGTTGTTAAAATATCTTTTTTAATTAATGAATTAACGTATATTTCTTTTCTACTTTTACAAACAGCATTTATACTATAAGTGTTCTTAACTGTGTTATGTAAATTATTTCTTAGTTCTTCAACCATACTTGGATTTTCTATTAATGTCTTGATATTTTTATACCAGTCTTTGTGGTTCTTGGATGTTTTAACTAATAATGCGTTACCTTCTGGATTAACAATTTTTTCTTGAATTTTTTTATTGTTACTCTTATTAAGGTATGGTATTAAGTCGATTTGATACGGTCCATAGTCTTGAGCTATCATAGCTTTTTTATGAAAACCAGCCTCAATTACTTTTAGTTGAGATTTAACCTTATTAAATACGTGCTCTTCGATTGGTGCTAAAGAAACGTCAAATAAGTTATAATTACTAGCGTATGTAGTAATAGGTTTTGTCCAAACTCTTCTGTATGGTTCGTTTTGTATGCCAGGGTACTCCCCCTTTTTAAATGAAAGTAAAAAGTTTTTATAATCTTCACTAACTGTGTCGTAATCATCTGTGAATATTTTTTCGTACTGATACCAAACACTTTCCATTGGTTTAATTGGTCTTTGAGTTTGTTTACCTGTTTGTTGGTCAATCATTGTCATCGTACCTCTAAGGTCAAATCCACAAATTACAAATTGCACCTTATCTATTAATCCTTCATATTTTAGTTTACTAGCTACACCTTTAAGTATTTCCAAGTCTCTTAAGTGAGACGAACCACCTAACCATCCTATTCTAAGTCTTTCTGACGGTTCTGGGTTAGGTGTGTATTGAGATTCTGTTGGGTCGATAGCGTTTGGTAGTATAAATACGTTTGCGTTTGGGTTTGTTTTTTTAATTAAATCAGTAAATAAGTTAGTAGTTGTTATTACATTTCTAGCTAATTTTATATTATTTTTAATTTTAACATCCATTCCACTATTTTTAATTATAGTATAGGCTGGGTGATGTTCTCCAGGTGACCAGTGGTCATCTATATCCATAAAGCTAACAATATCTAACTTGTCTAATCGGTTTAGTGTTTCTTCCATTTCTTCATATGGACCAAAAGTTCTATGATAATGAATTATATCATACTGTTTAAGCCATTCTTCATTATTATACTTTGGCGCATAATCAATATCTACATGAAATTCTTCAGGGTATAACTCTTCTAGTGTGACATGTGGTTTAGTGCTTCTGAAGTAACCAACTCCTGTTCTGTCTGATGGAACAACTAATACCTTTATTTTTGATTTAGTTTTTAATGTTGTGATTTTACCATTTGTATAACTTTCCATATTTTTTTAATTTGAATAAAAATAGGGATTAATTATAATTAGTAAAGTATAGGAGAGTATTTATTAATAAATAAAAAAGCCCATTAAAATGGGCTTAATTATCTTTTTAATCGTTTTAATTTATTATCTTTTTGTTTTAATTTTACCTTCTTTAATTAAAGTATTTATAGTCTTTTTAATAACACCCTCAGTTAAATTTTGAGTGTAATCTCCAGATAAATATTCAATTAAAACATCTTTAATCATTTCTCTAAGTTTTGATTCGTTAATATTAATATTACCATTTTGTTGATTAACACTAGAGTTTTTAACTGGTCTTTTAGTTGATGGGGCTGGTGTTGGTTTATCTTCTATAAGTTCAGATACGTCATCTAAACTGAATGAGTGATTCATGTTGGGTTGTTGAATCTGATTTTCCATCATAGCTCTTTTTATTTCATCAGGCATTCCAGACTTATTAATAGCTTCTTGAGTAATAGGTTTTGGTGCAGAATTATTTGGTGCATAAGCAGTTGGTTGATTAGTGTGTTGAGACTGCACTTGAGCTGGTGTTTGCGTATAATTATCTGTGTTTTGAGTTAATGAAGAAGAGTCTATGTTACCAGTTTGGTAACCACCTTCATTTACTGTATTCATTACTTTTTTAGCTTTACCTAAAATTCCTTTTAGTCTACTTAAATCTGCAGGTTGTGGCATTGCATTCATTTTTCGTTAAAGTTTACTTTTGTTATATTACCTCTCATATTTTTATTTCCACTTGAATTAAATT
>TARA_R110001632_G_scaffold43085_2_pt1 | contig 10969 bp, 6 predicted proteins | sample TARA_R110001632 | Tara Oceans TARA_R110001632 (sample SAMEA4398266) | marine metagenome | biome: Polar Biome; feature: [SRF] surface water layer (ENVO:00010504); material: water (ENVO:00002006), including particulate matter (ENVO:01000060) such as... | depth 5 m
TATTTGTAACGGAGCTTTAAACCAATTAGGTGCATCCACTATCATTTCATTGACAGAAGATTCAAAGAATGCAAGATTATGTAATGCACGATATACACAGGTACGAGATAGCTTATTCAGATCTCACCCTTGGAATTGTATACAAAAACGAGTTCAGCTTGCTTCTGATACAACAACTCCTGCTTGGGGATTTAGTTACCAATTTACCTTACCTTCAGACTGTCTACGAGTTTTAAATCAAGAAAACTATGATTACGATTATAAAGTAGAGGGAAGAAAAATTGTTTCTAATACAGAGACAATGAAAATATTATATATAGCTAGAATAGAAGATCCTAATCAATACGATGAAATTTTACGAGAAACACTTACTGCTGCACTATCTGCTGACATTGCTTATGCAGTAACTAGCTCTAATCCAGTTGCTCAAAACATGAATAAGTTGTTTCAAGAAAAATTAAGAGAAGCAAGATTTGTAGACGCAACAGAAGGTTATAATTCTCTTCAAGAGAATGGCGCTTCAGATGTAATACAGTCTAACACATTTATTAACTCAAGGTATTAAGTATGGCACGAGTTGCGGTACAGCTTACCAATTTTACAGGTGGAGAACTATCACCACGATTAGATGGTCGTAATGATATATCTAAATACGCTTCTGCTTGTAAGACTTTAGAAAACATGATTGTTTATCCTCATGGTTCAGCCTCTAGGAGACCGGGAACACAATTTGTAGCAGAAGTAAAAGACAGTTCTAAAAAAACAAGATTAATTCCTTTTGAATTTTCTACTACACAAACTTACATGTTAGAGTTTGGAGATCAGTACATTAGGTTTTACAAAGACAATGGAGTTATTTTAGATGGCGGTTCTGCTTATGAGATTGCTGCTCCTTATTTAGAAGCAGAGTTATTTCAGATTAAATTTGCACAATCTGCAGACACTATGTACATTTGCCATCCTAATCATCATCCTAGAAAATTAACTAGAACAGGTCATACTTCTTGGACATTAATTGATGATGTTATTACCAATGGACCATTCATGGATCATAATGTTGAAACAACTACATTAAGTCCATCACACAAAAACGTAGGTCAAACTACAACTGTAACAGCAAGTGCAACAACAGGTATTAATGGTGGACAAGGTTTTTTATCTACGGATGTTGGAAGATTTATTCATATAACAGAAGGTCATTTAGAAATAACAAGTGTTACATCTACCACTGTAGTTGTTGGAACTGTTATTGTAGACTTAAATGAAGCAGGATCTACTACTGATTTTGCGTTAGGTTCATTTTCAGATACTACGGGTTATCCTTCTTGCGTTACTTTCTTTGAACAAAGATTAGTATTTGCAGGAACAAAAGCTCAACCTCAAGCAATATTCTTTTCCAGATCTGGAGACTATGAAAATTTTGATGACAAATACCACGACACTGTAGCAGATGATGATGCGATTGTGTATACGATTGCTTCTAACCAAGTGAATGCTATTCGCTTTATGACTGCGACTAGAACTTTAATTATAGGTACAGCAGGTGGAGAATTTGCGGTATCAGGAGGTGGACCTTCTACAGCAATTACACCTACTAATATTTTAATTAATAAACAATCTAATCATGGTGCAGCTAATGTAGATGGTATTGCAGTAGGGAACGCAACTTTATTTTTGCAAAGAGCTAAAAGAAAAATTAGAGAACTAGCATATAACTTTGATGTAGATGGGTATGTTGCTCCTGATATGACGATCCTTGCTGAACATGTCACCGAATCTGGTATTACACAAATGTCGTTTCAAGAAGAACCTAATAATATTATTTGGTGCGTAAGAACGGATGGTCAATTAGTTGCTTTAACTTATCAAAGAGAACAACAAGTAACTGCTTGGCACAGACATATTTTTGGTGGAGCATTTGGAAGTGGAAATGCAGTTTGCGAAAGTGCATCAGTGTTACCAACAGATGATACAGAATATCAATTATGGGTTATTGTAAAAAGAACGATTAATGGAGTAACCAAACGATATGTAGAATATCTTAATACTTTTGATTTTGATGAAACGGATAATACTGATTTTAATTTTTTAGATTCTCAACTTGCTTACAATGGATCTGCAACGACTTCTATTTCTGGATTAGATCATTTAGAAGGACAAGAAGTTGCTATTCTTGCAGATGGATCTACACACCCTAGAAAAACAGTTAGTTCTGGTGCAATTACTTTAGAACGATCCGCAAGCAAAGTTAAAATAGGATTACCTTATACTTCTCTTTTGCAGACTATGCGATTAGATGCTGGAGCGCAAAATGGTACATCGCAAGGTAAAACAAAAAGAATATTTGATATTACTATTCGTATGTATGAATCTATTGGTATTGAAGTAGGACCAGACTTAGATAACATGGAACGAATACCTTTTAGATCTTCTTCTACTCCTATGGATCAAGCCATACCAGTATTCACAGGAGATAAAGAAATTGAATTTAGAGGAAACTATGAAACGGATGGTTTTGTGTATGTTAGACAAGATCAGCCTTTACCTTTAACTATTTTATCATTATACCCAAGGTTAATAACTAATGACGGATAATCTACTACATATAGTGCCTTATATTGCAAACCATGGTACAATTATTTTATCTAGTCAAATGAACCACGCATTGATGGATAAAGACGCTACATTTGATGCAGAAACAATAAATTTAGAAGAAGAAGGATTAGCTTTTACTTGTATGATTAATAACGAACCTATTGCCTCTGCTGGAATGAAAATACTTTGGAATGGTGTTGCAGAAGGTTGGGTACTTGCTACGAGTAAAGTTTGGAAACATCCTGTGGTTATTGCTAGAGCTATTAAAAAGAATTTTGCAAGAGTGGCTAAAGAACATAATATTCACAGAGTACAAACTGCAGTACGAGCAGAGTTTGCTATTGGTTTAAAATTTGCTAAATGGTTAGGATTACAAGAAGAAGGATTAATGAAGAAATACGGATTTGATGGTGCAGACCATTACAGATATGCGAGGTTGTTCTAATGGCATTTGCAGCACCGGCAATACCATATGTTGTAGGAGCAATGGCTGTATCACAGTACCAACAACAAGGTGCTATGGGAAAAGCCAATCAAGCATCTTACAATGCTAAAGGAGAAGCATTAGATAATGCAGCAACTCAAATTGAAAAGCAAAAAGATTTTGACATTCTTCAATTCAATAAAGAATTTACTAAATTAGTTGGAACGGAAACAGTTGCTTTTGCTAAATCTGGAGTTACTAGAGAAGGATCTGCACTAAGAATTGCAAGACAAAACGCAGAAGAAGCTCAACTGCAAAGAAATACTATAACTTACAATTCTAAAATTGCTGCTAATCAAAAAAGATATGAAGCTGATACAGCAAGATTCCAAGGTAGAATGGCAAGAGCTGCTGCTAAACAAGCTCAAATAAAAACCATTACTTCTGCTGCTACAAGTTTTTATACTATGGGTCAAGGTTCAGGTGCAGGTTCATCTTTATTAGGAGGACAACAGTCTTTTGGTGGTGAATATGGTGGTATAACAGGTGGGAGCTTTGGAGAATAATGCCTAAAATACCTACCTTTACATCTCAAGTAAGAATGACTGCAGAAACAGGACAGCAAGCTCCTGTAATACAACAAGATTTATCTAAGACTATGGCTTCTGCATTTGCACCTGCTATAAAAACTATTTCTGATTTTGCTGTAAAAGAAAAAAAAATTCAAGATAAAGCAGAAGCATTAGATTTAGAAAACCAATCTATTATTGAATTAAATACTGCTACTCAACAGGCTTCTAAGTTATTAAATAAAGAAGAAGCAAATACATTTTTAAGGTCTGAAAGTGCTAGAATTAGAGAAACCTTTGGAGCTAAAGCAAGTAGTTCTTCTGTAAGAAATATATTTAATAACAATTATTTACTAGAAGAACAAAAAGGAATTTATAAAACAGATAACGCAGTCTATAAAAATATTGTTCAGCACAGTAATAATCAAAAAGAAATTAAACAAGAACGATTGATTAAAGACGCTTTATTTGGAGAAAATAAATTATCAAGAGAAACTTTATACAATTCTTTAATACAATTAGAAAATGATGATTTAGTTCAAGATAGTGATACTAGAGCTAAAAACATTGCACTAATTCCAAGAAAAATAGATTACTTTACTGCCAAACAAGCTATTAATGAAGATCCAGTAGAAGCACTTAGACAATTTAAAGATACAAAAAATAATTATGTAAATTTAGATGCTGATACTTTAGGTACATTAATTAGAGATGCTAAAATTAAAGCAGCTCCTGAAGTTAGAGATAATGTAAGTAACTATTTAGCAGCTAAAGAAGTTGGAAAAGATTTAAACATTAATGAAGAATCTATTCAAGATGTTTTAGGAGATGATGCTTTTAAACAATTTAAAGAAACTCAATCTGGTTTACAAAAAATTTCTGAATTAAATAAAGAATTATTTACTTCTAAAAAAGGAGAAGAATCAGCTATTGTAGATAAATTTGTATTAAGACCAGAAAATTATAAGGAAGATTTAAAGTTAAGACAAAAATTAATATTTAATTTAGAAAAAAAACAACAATTAATGAAAGAAGATCCTGCTTCTTTAATTATGGGTTATAACCCTAATGTTAAACAAAAATACAACGAATATAATGAAGAGCAAGATCCTGCGTTAAAATCAGAAAAACATAAAATATTTATTTCTTCTGTATACGAAGCACAAAAAGAAATGGGTTTATCTTCTGACCAGATTAAAGTTATTCCTGCTGCTGGCTCTAAAGAAATGGTTAATAAATATAATAGTTTAGATGTTGATGGTAAAATAGGTTTTTTAAAAGTATTGGAAAATGATTATGGAGATCTTTATGGAAAAGCCATACTTCAATTAAGTGGTGATAAACTTCCTATTACTGCAGAGCTTGGTTCTTATTTTGGAGATAAGTTATTAGCAACTGAAATGATTAGTATTGATACAAAAGAAGAAAGAAAAAGATTAGATGATTATATAAGTAAGAAAAATGATGTATCAGTTACCAAAAAGACAATTCAAAAAGCAGTTATGGATGACCTTGAGGATTTTAGAAGAACAGTAATGACTGGAAATCCTTTTGATACCAGTATAGCAAATAAAAAATTAGAAAATATAGAAGAGGTGCTTACTTATCTTGCTATTAATAAAATGTCTACAGGAGCAGCAAGTATGAATGAAGCTGTTAATTCCGCAACTAAACACATCAAAGAAAATTTTCTTTTAAAAGAAACTTATCACATTCCAAGAATTGTAGGAGATAAAAAATTACTTCCTGCTGTACAGGAATTTATTGCAGATAAAGCTGAAATTATACAAAGCGATTATTTAGAATTATTTAATCCAAAAAGTTTTAAATCTGCTAACAAAGCAATATCTGCTGATGAAAAACTTATTGATGAAAAAATGATGGAACAAATGAAAAGTAAAGGAGTGTGGTTAAACACTGCTGATGGAGAAGGTTTAGTGTTTGCGGTTAAATTTAAAAATGGATCTTTTGGTTTAGTAGAAAATGAAGATGGTGAATTGTTAAGATTTGATTTTACTGACACTACTTATAGACTTCCGGGTACAGGAATTAATGGTAAAAAGGAAATACTTATTGATTTAGAAAGTAAGCAATCAATAATAGATCAACAAAATACAGGAGCTTAATATGGCTGCAATAGGATTTGGTCTTAATGTAAATGAAGATGCTGCCGAAACTGGTTTTGACCAATACTCTATTCCTTGGGATGAGGCATTAGGAGCTGTCGCTGAAGAGACTTGGACTTATAACCCTGTTTCTTCTGGAATTAGATTAACAGAATTATACAATAACAGAAATGAAGAAACAGATGAGCCTCTTATTCCAAGAGATATTTTAAATGAAAAATATACTCAAGAAGGTTTATTTTTTGAAGAAGATGAAAAACAATCTACTGTAGATATTCTTTTAGAAAGAAAAAAAGAAGAGCAAAGTAGAAAAGATATTATTTCCAGAGGACCTGAAGCATCTTGGAATCCATTTAATTCTGGTTTTTATTATGGTGCTGCAAAATTAGGAACTTCTCTCGCAGTATCTTTGGTTGATCCTATTAACTTAGCTTCTGCTTTTATTCCTGTAGTGGGTCAAGCAAGATTTGCATGGCTAGCAGGTAGAACCAGTTTAAGAACAGCTAGAGTATTGAGAGGTGTTGGTGAAGGTGCAGTTGGTGCTGCATTAGTAGAACCTTTAGTATATGGAGCTGCTACTTATGAGCAGGCAGATTATACTCTTAGAGATAGTTTTTTAAATATTACTTTTGGAGGTATTCTTGGAGGAGGACTTCATGTAGGTGCGGGTGCTTTAAGAGATTTTAGAACTAGATCTAAGTATAATAAAAAAATTGAAGAAGGTAGAAAAATTGCTGAAATTGATGATGCGATAGAAGGAGAGTTAAATCTTTATAAAGAATACTATCCTGAAAATGGTGCTTTTATGAAAGCATTAGAAGATGCAGATCCTGAAACTCATAGATTGTTATTACAAAAAGCATTAGGAGATATGCTGGACGAACAGCCTGTTAATGTTAAAGAAGTTGCTGATTTAGATCCAAGACTTGCAGAGGCACAAGCATTTGAATCTACTATTAACGAATTAAATAGTACAACTTCTACTTCTACTTTAAATAAATTAATAGAATTAAGAGATAACTACAAACCAGTTACAGAATTAGAATCTAAACTAGCACGATTACAAGGTAGATTAAAAAGAATAGATCCTTCTAAAAAAGAATATAAAAAAATACAAAATAAAATCAATAGATTAACAGACAAAATAAATGCTAAAAAAACTGTAATAGACGAAGCGCAAGCAAAGAATAAAATTCTTACTAATGAATCATCTGGTAGAACTGTAAGAGTAAACCCTGCCGAAACTGAATTAAAAAACTTTGAAGAATCCGTGCAATTAAAAGATATTAATGATAGAGATTATGATATAGATATTGAAAATGTATCTTCTCAAGTTAATGAATTAAGAGCAAGACAAAAAGATTTGGATATTGATGATGTGGTTAATGAAATAGATGAAGCTACAGGATCTGTAAAAAATATTGTGGATACAACTACCAAAGAATTAGATGACTTTAATACTAACAAAAAAACAATTAAAGATAAAATTATAGATGCAATTAATTGCGTTAATGGGAAATAATTATGGTTGATAAGTGTATTGTAAGATTAGATAAATTATTAAAAGATTCTTCTATTAAATCAGTAAGAGCTAATGAAATTATTAATGATATTAAGATAGCTCAATCAGAACAAAAAATAACTGGATTAGAAAATAAAGATATTGCAAAAATTTCTGACGATGTTCTGAAAAGACAATTACTTCAAAAGAAAAAAGATAAACTAAATGCTTTTGAAAATGAAATTAAAGTAAGAAATTTAACCTCTTATGTTTTGGAAAACTTTCCTGAAAATCCAGCAGAAGGTTTGCAAGCTATCTTAGTTGGAAGTAATTTGCAAAAACAAGGATCAAGGTTATCTGCAGCAGTTGCGCAAAATGTTCAGTTCAAACAATTAGTTGCAGCTTTTAATGAAAAATTAAGAAGTGCAAATCTAGTTAGTTTTTTTGCCAAATCAAATGAAGCTATAGATAAAAGAGTTAGTAAAGTTATTTGGGATCTTGGAAATGATATTACTCCTGCAGAAAAAAATAAAGATATTCTTGAATTAGGAAAAATCATGCACGAATTTTCAGAAGGTGTTAGAAAAAAATATAATGAAAATGGAGCATTGATTGGTAAACTTCCGGGTTGGGTAGTAAGACAATCTCACGATCCTTTTCAAATAAGAAATGCCGCAAGTGTATTGGGAATGAAAAATTCTAATGTTGTTAAACAAGCAGAAGGAAATTTAGAAAGAAACATGGCTGCTTGGAAAGAGTATATTATTCCTAAATTAGATGAAAAAACTTTTGATGGTTACAAAGGAGAAAATAGAGATACTTTCTTAACGAATGTATATAATTCTTTAGTTCAAAATGAGCAGGTAGTAGCTGATGTTGCTGAAAATAGTTATGGTGGACATGGATCAAATCTTGCAAAAAAAGCAGCCGCTAAAAGAGTATTGCATTTTAAAACTTCTGATGACTGGTTTCATTACAATTCAAAGTTTGGAACAGGTAATTTAAGAGAAGCATTTTTCTCTGGATTGAATGGTGCTGGAAGAAACATTGGATTAATGCAAACTTTAGGAACAAATCCTAGAAATAATTTTAATAGAATTGTAGCTGCGGTTAATAAAAGTATGGTTAATAAAGGTAATGTTTCTGCCTCTGAAAAAATTAAAAATTCCAGAGGAACTTTTGAAAATCAATTAGCTGAATTAGATGGTTCAGTAAACATGATTGGAAGTTTTGGTTTTGCTAAATGGTCTGGTATTGCAAGAGCTATTAATTCTATGGCTAAATTGGGTGGAGCAACTATTTCTGCTATTGCTGATATTCATTTATATGGAACAGAAGTAAAGCATCAAGGAAGAAGTTATGTTAGTGGAGTTGCTGAAGCTATGGGTAATTTAGGAAAAATAAAAAACACTAAATTAAAACAAGAAATTGCAGAACAATTAGGTTTTATTGGAGACAATCTTATCTATGATTTAGCTGCTAGATATTCAGTTGGAGACAATCTTAATAAAGGTTTTACCAATGCACAAAGAACTTTTTTTAAATTAAACTTATTAAGCTGGTGGACTAACTCTTTAAAAGAAGGAGCTATGTTAGGAATGGGAAATTATATTGCTAAAAATAGATCTCTTCCTATGCCTAAATTAAATAAAGGTTTACAAAGATTATTAAATTATTTTGATATTGATAATGATCTTTGGGATGTTCTTAGAAAGATGGCTGTAGAAAAAGCAGAAGATGGTACTGAATTTTTTTCTGTTAGGCAAATAGATAATTTACCAGATAATGTTATCAAACAATTAATGGGAAGAAATAAAGTTTCCGCAAGACAAATTTCTTTATATAAAGATTCTTTAAGAACAAAAGTTTCCGGTATGTTTTTAGATAGATCTACTTTTGCAGTTATTGAACCTGACGCAAGAACAAGAGCTATGATGAAACAAGGTACTTTGGCTGGAACTGGACTAGGTGAAGCTATGAGATTTGTAATGCAATTTAAAGCATTTCCATTTGCTATTTTTCAAAAAGCTATGGGTAGAGAAATGTCTAATTTTAAAGCAGGAGATAAAATGGCAGGCATTATGGGTGTTGGAGGTTTAGTAGCTGGTTCTGTTTTATTTGGTTATATGTCTATGACTGCAAAGGATATATTAAGAGGAAAATCACCAAGAGATTTAAGTAAAAGAAAAACTTATTTTCAAGCTATGCTTCAAGGAGGAGGTCTTGGTCTTTATGGAGATATTTTATTTAATGAAACAAGAACAGGAGCAGAAAAAATAGGTTCTTTGGCTGGTCCTGTAATATCAGATGCTTTTAATGTTATACAAGCATTAGACTATTTAAAGCAAGGAAAGCCAACTAATGCAGGTAGAGTTGCTTATAAAACTGTTACATCAAACATACCTTTTTTAAATTTATTTTATATTAAAACAGCCTTTGATTATGCTATAGGTTACAATATGGCTGAAACATTATCTCCGGGAACTTTAAGAAGAACGGAACGAAGGATGGAAAAGGAAAATGGTCAAGAATTTTTGTTTACAAAGCCATCCAGATTGTTTAATGGTTTTTAATATATGACCATATCATCCACAACAGTAAAGAATTCATACAATGGAGATAACTCCACTACTACCTTTAACTACACATTTAAGGTATTTGCAGATTCTGATTTACAGGTCATTATTCGTTCCGCACTAGGAACAGAAACAGTTAAGACACTTACCACACATTACACAGTTACAGGAGCAGGCAATGCTAATGGTGGTTCTGTTATCTTTACTGCAGGAAACATTCCAGCTTCTGGAGAGACTGTAGTTATAAGAAGAGCTGTTCCGCAAACACAAGCGATAGACTATATTGCTAATGATCCATTCCCTGCGGAATCACACGAAGAGGGATTGGACAGAGCAATGATGACATTGCAACAAGTACAAGAAGAACTAGATCGTTCTATTAAGATTTCAAGAACCAACACTATGACTTCTACAGAATTTACTGTGGGTGCTACTAATCGTGCTGGTAAGATTTTAGGATTTGATGACAATGGAGAACTCGTTGTATCACAAGAATTAGGAACATTCCAAGGTGATTGGACTGCTGGAGAAACTTATGCTCAAAGAGATATTGTTAAAGACACATCTAATGGAAATATTTATATTGCTAACACAGCTCATACTTCTTCTGGTGCTCAACCTATTTCATCTAATGCCGATGTAGCTAAATGGGATTTATTAGTAGATGCTTACAGTGCTACAACTAGTGCTAATGCGGCGGCGGCTAGTGCAGCAGCAGCTTTAGTATCAGAAAACAATTCATCAACAAGTGAATCAAATGCTTTAAGTCACAAGAATGATGCAGAGACTGCTAAAACAGCAGCAGAATTAGCTGAAACTAATGCTGAAACTGCTCAAACTGCAGCAGAGGTAGCTCAAGCAGCAGCAGAAGCTGCGTTAGATAATTTTGACGATAGATTTTTAGGTGCAAAAGCATCTGACCCTACAGTAGATAATGATGGTGATGCACTAACAGACGGAGCATTATACTTTAATACTACAGACAATGTAATGAAAGTATATGACTTAGGTAATACTACTTGGAGACAAATACAATTATCCACTTCAGATCAAGCCAATGTAAATATTGTTGCGGCAGATTTAGATGGAACTGATACGATTGGAACAGTTTCAACAAATATTGCAAATGTTAACACAACTGCAACTAACATTGCGAACATAAACACAACTGCAGGAAT
>TARA_R110001632_G_scaffold204086_1_pt1 | contig 10940 bp, 1 predicted proteins | sample TARA_R110001632 | Tara Oceans TARA_R110001632 (sample SAMEA4398266) | marine metagenome | biome: Polar Biome; feature: [SRF] surface water layer (ENVO:00010504); material: water (ENVO:00002006), including particulate matter (ENVO:01000060) such as... | depth 5 m
TGACACTAATACTAACCACGATCCAGAACTAGGACTATTACCACCAATCAAAGAATAATCATGACAATCACAGACAACGTAATCGAAGACGAAGTAGTATCATCAGCGGAAAAAGATGTTGCTAGAATTAGACGTAAATCAGGCGAAGATTTCAGACTGCTCTTTCAAGAGGGCAAGGATGAAATAGAACTAGATAAGATCAACAAGTTCTTCAATGAGGCAGACCAGCCTTTTATTGAGCAATTCGTCCATGACGTTAATCAGGGTGTTCAAAATCACTTTAATCAAGGTGAAGAGGACGTGCAGAATCGAAATCACTGGAAACGTGCATTACCAATTCTGGAAAACTTTAAAAAACACCAGGCTAAGCGCGGGGCAAAAAGGGACTTCGGTGTACTAGAAGGAATTAGGAATACTGAGATCAACTCTAATTGGAGAGATCGAAAGAAAAGCTATTACCTTCCAGTGTTTAAGGGAGAAAAGCCAGTTGACGGCGTTGAAGATAAATATCAAGACAGGGCGATGAATGCCATGTTTATAGCAGAGGCTAATGAATTAGACTTAGAGCAAGTGAATGGTAGTTACGAGCTGTATAGAGCGCAATTATGGGCTGGCTACAAGCTAGAGGGTAAACCAAACGACAAAGGGTTACGTGAACGAATTAAGCAAGACCTAGTGAAAGAAGATGACCGTCAAAACTTCATTAAAGAGATAGCAAACGATGCTCACAATTCAGCGATGCTTGGTATGCCTATGAACTGGACAGGCAGACAAGAGTTTACCTTTGACGATAGTGATTATGAGAAATACGGAGTATCTAAAGACCATGCTAAAAAGATATTTAGAAGTGTGGCAAGAAATTCAGTTAGAGATTTTAAAGTAGCAGCACCTTATGGAGTAAAACTAGCAGATGCTATTTCTAAAAGGATGGGTGTTGATTTGAAGTATGATAATAATTCTGATAAATCATCCGATAGTTTAGATGTTTTGATTAGCGAGATTGCTACATTACCCAAAGAGGAACGTGGGAGAGTGTTATATGTTGCATCCAAGGTGGCAGAGAAAGAAGGGATCTCTACTGATAGTTACCTTGAGTCTTTAGGTCTTACTATGAAAAGACATTTCCAAGATTACCCTAATACAGTGGTAGCGGGATTCGTTAAAAAAACAGGTGATGACCCTGACGAAGATGCAAACACATTTGCTAAGATTGAAAAACTTAAAGAAGAGCATTTTGAAAAGTTCGGGTATGATTTTATTGAGAAAAATAAAGATAAACCTGCTAACGATAAAGAGGTCCAAGCGTATTTTAAATCACAAGATAAATTCAGAAAGGCAGAAAGCGCATTAACTTCGGCAAATAGGCGAGAGTTATGGCACGACATTAGAGATGTTAGGAACACAATTAGAAAAGTAGAGTTACAGTATGAAGAAGGTCTAATGAGGGACGTGCAACAAGGAACGCTTGATGCAACTTCATCAATATTGCCAATGGCTGCGATAGCTTTGCCTTTTGGATTAGGATACGGAACTAACGCACTTTATTATTCTGAGGAAGATGATCATTTGATGCGTCATGAATACCCAGAAATGGACGCTAACACTAGGGAGGTGATCGCTGGTTTCTCTGGTTCTGCTAAAACCCTGACTAACAGGATAGCAGTTGGGAAAATATTTAGCAAAGCGCCATTCACAGCATCGCTCATGAAGAAGATAGGGGCGCGCGGTGCAATAGCATCTTTACTAGGTAGAGGTCTTAAAGGCGGTGCGTGGGAATACACGGAAGAGAGATTGCAAGAGGCTATATTACCATTAGCTCATGAGATAGGTGCGGCATTATCGAAAGATATTCCAGAGTTGAAAGAGGATTCTTGGGATAAAGTTATCTATGGAACTAATGAAGACGGGTCATTAAGAGAAAAAACTAAGCTCAACGCTATTTATCATCCGCGAATATTCTTTGCTGTGCTTCCATTAGTTACATTAGCTTCTGGAGGATCAACAGTAATAGATAAGATGGGAGCAGATAAGTTCCGTAAATCTTTATCTAGCGAAGATCAATTAATGTTGGTTGGATTAACATTAGAAGAGGCTCAAGTAATCCAAGGGATGAATGAGAGCGGATCTATTAACGTGCATACTGAGTTTCAAAAAATGATGCAGGATAAGACACCTGAGCAGAAAAAAGAAGCTATTAAAGCGGCAGAGGATTCCGGCGCGCTAGATAGAGTTCGTGAATCTGAGGTAATGGACAACGGAACGGATGCAGAGAAGAAAGCATTTAGTGAGGCTAAGCAAGCATTTGAAAAGCTAACAGAAATCCAGAAGCGCGTTAATGGTGAAGTTCGCACTATGGATGATGGTCGGGTAGAGGTTGTCTTCCCAGAGAGTCTAAACAAGGTAAATGAGTATTACGATAATACAGATCAAGCACAAGAGGCATACATTTCAGCCATTGAAGATCATGACGCGCAACAATCAGCAGAGATCAAGTCAACGCAAGGAAGCATAGAAGAGTTGCGAGGCAGGGGTATTAAAGACGCTAGTGATGCTAAGAAAGCCGTTGCTGGTTTCTTAGGAAAGGCGCATGAGGGTGCAGAGAACCAGTTTGTTGATTCTGATTACGGTATGCAACAAAAGCTAGATAAAGCAGAGATTGATTTTGAAGAAGCAATGGACGCTCTAAAGGTTGCCAACATGCACAATAAGAGCGGGGTCCCAATAACCTTGCAAAATGCAATGATCAAGGGTGAGAATGTTCACAAAAAGAACGCTAGAGGTTACATAAATAAACTTTATCGCGGTGCAGATGTTTCAACAGTATTTCATGAAAGTGCAGAAGGTTATTTAAAGAGCCTGATCGAGAACGATGGATATACTTATAAATGGTTTGCTGATCAAATGGCAGACTACCAACGCGCAACTGGTGATATTATATTCGCCGATATAGATAATTTTACAAATCGTGAGGTCATTGAAGGATGGAGTAAATTATCAGAAGCTCATGTTTATAACAACATGGAGAGTTCATCTTTCCCGCCATTTATTAGAGCCATATTAAACGCATTTAAAAAATACTTTGCACACACGGTTGATACAGCAAAGAACCTTCTACAGCTCAAGCAAGACGGCAAGCTAGATGGTGATTTTGAGTCACACCTAGATAAAGCGGTTGGACTTGATTCAGAGTCTATAAAGGGGAATAAGCAAAAGCAATACGAGCGCGAGATAGTGGAGGAAATTCTTGATGCAAGCGGAGACTTCGTGCCAGTAGATACTCCCGATCCGAAGCCTAAAGCTAGGGTATCACCAGCAGATGTAGCAGCTCACCGCAAAGCTGAAGCCAGTGGTGACACTGAGACGGCACAGAAGTTGGTTGATGAGGCGGCTAAGAAGTCAAAACATATCCTTCCAGTGTTTAGGGGAGACACTCTTGGGAAAAATACATTTGAGCGAAGTATTGGGACAATGGCGCGGCGAGGTTCTGGGATTTACACGGCAGAAACAAGTCATGGTGATCCCAAATATTTTGGAAGAATGGGTGCAGCGAGCTTTGTTAATAAGAAAAAAGGACAGGGGATATACAAGCTATATGCGAAAACAAGCAACCCGCTTGAAATAAATAAAAACTTAAAAGATGGCGAATCAACGGCATTTACCCAAAAAGCAATAAAGGACGGTTACGACTCTACCGTTTCTTATAAATATTTACTCCCAAAAAATCCAGACACAACTCTTCTTGAGAAAAAACAGGAAGAGATTGGGGACACAGCCAGCATTGAAGCAGTATTGGAACATATAAAGCTCATAGAATATGAGGGTACTGTCGATGCATTGGGTGAAGATATTGCCAACTCACTGTTTGATAAAGTTGTAGATCAAAGAGCATTCTTCGACTCGTCACAGTTGAAATCAGCAGACCCATTCACCTATGACGGTGATGGAAACCTCATTCCACTAGACCAGCGTTTTAACGAGTCAAAGGATGAAATCAGCTTCTCTATCTCCCCAGCAGACGCAACACCGTTCAGCATTGGCGACACTAGTTTCTCAGTTGATTATATGCGCGTTCTTCCTAGGGATTTCTTTAATGAAGCTAAAGTGTATTCTATGCACACTAAGTTAGTTGAGGATTTTAACAATGGTAAGCTACCTAAAGGTTTTGATATTGAGGTCATTGATGAAAACGATAAGATAGGTTTGAGTGATGACGGTGAACTTTATTTTAACGGAATAGAAATAACTTTTGACGGTGAACCACTGCAATTTAATACAACCTATAACGCTGGTAAAACAGCAAAGTACCCTCTATCGGTTACAGCCGAGGGCATGGACATTTGGAGCGTTCCAGTATATGACCAAGACGGTAATTTGGATGAAGAGTTTACCGATGCTTTTGGTGAAGAGTTAGGAGATTCTAATGATGTTATGCTAGACGGCACTATGGAAGTGAATCGAGACTTTCTAGTTCAGATGGGAAGGCTTGGTTTGCTATACGTTGCCGGCATGTTATCAAATGATTTCAAACTAGATTTAGTAGATCTTGAGGCGGGAATGCAATTAGAGGAAGATGGAAATTCAGTCTATTCAACAAATATTGAATCCAGCATAAAAGGTGAACCAATAGAATTTAATAAAAGTTTCAATGGTGAGTTAAGGTATGATCATAATGGAGAATCTGGAAATGTTTTTGATGGCAGTGGACTTTCCGATGACTTTTCTAAGATCGTATCTCGTAACGGTGACACTAGCTTCTCTATCAGACCTTTATCACCAAGAGAACTAACTACTCAAGTAACTTCCCTAGAAAATACATTTAGAAGTTATGATGAGGTTCAAAATGAGATTGACAGTGTGGAAGATGAACTTGAATTACAGGGGGTAGATACTTCCAAAATGTATAACCCTTCTGACCCAGAAGCAGAAACTATCAGAGGCACACTTCCTGACTACCAACCTATGCCAGACAGGTTGGCAAAGTTATATGAAGAACGGGAAAGCATAGGGGCAACTGAGTTTGAGACAGGGCGGGAAGCTTTGTCCTCTAACTTGGCTTCTTTGGGCTTGACGGTGGGAGAAGTGAGAAAGGTGTTGCAATACTACAGCGTTGACCCTGATAAAAGTGGCGCAGTAGAGCAATCTATGAGCGCATCATCAACGATGGGCACAATTCGCAAGAAAACACAGGAACAACAAGCAGAAGAAATTGCCTATACACTAGCCAATGCACGTAATGAATCCTTTGATGGGTTGCGGGATATAAGCAAGAAAACTTTAAAGGATGCGGCAAAGGTGGTGCAATTAACTAAACAATTCCTAGACCCAGAAACTTCCCCAGTTGCGCCAGAAGTAACTCTTGCCCGGGAGCCTAAAGCTGACACAAGCGGAGACACTAGCTTCTCTATCTCCCCAGCGCAAGTTGAAGCAGAAATATTAGATACATTACCAGATGATACTTATCTAACTAGATTTGGTGGTGGTGTAGGTAGATCATCAGTAAACATAGATGAAGTTACTTTGTATAAAGGGGAGGATTCACCACCTAAGATAAAGAAAGCAACATTAGACGGCGGGGATTCATCGATGATTTCTAATTCTACTTACCCTATAATTAGACTGGATATGTCTAACGGATCATATTTTAAGCAGCAAATTAGAATTTCTGATCATGCACAAGTTTCAAAAAACGCGCCTAAAAATTATGATTATGATTATCGTGGTAAGAATTGGACAGCGGTAAAGAGTTCTGTTCTTGAGGATATGGAGGTATTATCTTCTGAGATTTGGGATGCTCAAAAAACAATACTCACGACTGAAAAATCGGTTAGAGATAATGATAGAGAATTGCAAGATAAGAAGGGTTCACAAGCTGCGCAAGTGAGACAGAAGACTGAACTGGAAAGACTTATTTCTAACTTAGAGAGTGTGTCTAATCCAAGCAGAAGTGAAAAGCTAGAAAAAGCTATTGAAAGAGGCGACAAAATAGCGGAAGCAGGTCACAGAAACGCTATATCTAAAAATAACCTTCGTATAAAAGAGAGCAAAGAAAAGCTGATACAGTTAGCTGACATAGAAGCAAGCGGTGACACTAGCTTCTCTATCTCCCCAGCAGACGTAACAGCGCACAGCAAGGCATACGAGGACGGCGACACGGATACGGCTCAGAGGCTTGTTGATGCGGCGGCTAAGGCGGCGGGGTATGAGGTCGATGCTTATCATGTTACGGATGAGAAATTTGATGTATTTGATCCATATGAATCAGCTATGGGCGGAGTTTTTTGGTTTACTGAAAACAAGTCTAAGATAGAAGATGGCGGAACTGGTGCAGGGCTTAATCCAACTAAAGAACAATTAACCTTACATGTTTATCTCAAAGCTAACAAGCAAGCTGGATGGGATGAATACGATAAATTAGGACTAGGCGAAATCGAGGCTAAAGGATTTGATTCAGTGAAACTAGATGATGATTATATCGTATTTAATTCGTCTCAAATCAAGTTAGCCGATCCGTTCACCTACGATGCAAACGGCGACCTCATCCCACTCTCTGAACGGTTCAACGAGTCGAAGGATGAAATCAGCTTTAGTGTCTCTCCAGCAGACGTAATTTTCAATCCTGATAAAACATCAGAATTACAAGCTCTTAAAATTCTTGAAACAGAAATATTAAAATATAAAGTCTATGAGGTTTCAGACAATACAGAGTCTCAAAAAGAAACTGTTTTAGTTACTACTGACTTGAATAAAGCTTACGATGAGTTAGAAGATATAGGCTTTAAAAATGAATTTGATACTAGAGAATTAATGAGCAGTGTTGTTTATGATTCAAAAAAAGCAGCAAGTGATTTGTATTCTGAATTTAAAGATTTCGGTTCTGATATAACTAGAGAAGACATTTACAATGAAATAGAAGATCAAGAAATAGACTTGGATTTTGAAAAGGTAATAGAAAACATCAATTACAAGGAAGAAAATGAAGAGGCATTAATGCTTCAAAGCAAAATATCAGAAAATCTGAAAGAAGAATTTGGGTTGCCATTTGGTAAATACACTGACGTAAAAATAAATGGAGATACTGGTGTGTTTAGTGTGAGGATGGCGGATCATTCACAAAGGTTTGCAAACATTAGGACTAATTATTCAATAAGCCTAGTAATTGCAGATAAAGACGCGACAGCTAATAACTACGGATCAAATGGATTTGAGCGTAAAGAAATAGAAGCTGGAGAAGGTAATCACGCTCAAATCTATATAAACACAGATTTAACAGAAAAACAGGCTATTGAATACGCTGTTTCGGAAGTTAAAGAACAAATTGAATTTGCAAAAAATGAAATCAGCTTCTCACTCAGCGAAACCAACATTGCAGACCCGCTTATAGAGAAGATTCAGAAGCTCATACGCGATCCAGAGACTAAAGCAACCGTGTTCAAGGTCATGGCTATGCGTATGGATAAACTAAAGGCAAAGCAAAACGCAAAGCTAACTCAGCGGTTATTTGATGGTGATGGTGAGCTATCTACGAATGAGGAATTGATTGACTCCCTCGCACAGCTAGACGCAATCAGGGCTGTGTTACCTAAAGAAATACGTGGACTGATAGGAGGCGACAAGAACCTTGCTGAGCTAAAGACGGTAAAGGGTAGAACTAACTACCTGATAAGGCGCATGAACCGCGTTGATGATGTTCTTGAGTCCTACATGGTCAAATCTTACAAAGAGTCTATAAACAAGCTATTCCAGCGATCTAAACCTAAATCTAAAAACAAGGCTTCTGATTCTGGACAGTCCAAGATCGGTTCAGCTGGTCACTTAATAGCAGAAGCGGCCGAGGCGGCATCGATGATGTCTCCGGACGCGGCTGAATTAGAAGCGGCTAAGATTAGAAGAGAGATTGATAAGCCAGAACCAGAGGAAGAACAGGTAATCCAAGATAGAGCATACGTTACAGAAATGTTTGCTGACATGGGTAATGCTGATTCACACCGATTAGAGCAAATGCTAGGAATACTCCAGGCGAATTGGGATGAAGGTAGAGCGGAATGGGTTAAGGTTCTATCTGATCGGAAAGAGTGGAGAGAAAATATTATTGAGAAAGCACGTAAAGCTTTTGGTGTAACTAAACGTAATGATTCTGAGACTACTAGCAAGACTGGTAAGACCGATGCTAAGTGGAAGCAATACGCTAAAGAAGGACTAACGTTTTATCACCTAACTGACCTCCTCAAAGAAGGTGACACAGACGAAGCCGCTTCGGTTTGGAAAGAACTAGAAGACGACTTTAGGCGCGCTGAAAACATGAACGAGGATCTTAACTTTAAGCATAAGGAAGAAATGAAAGCTGTAATGTCTGATATATTTGGATTTACTCGCAACAAACAAGCTCAGATCCAAGGCAGGCTAAGAACTCTATCAAAGCAAGTAAGGCAAACTAAACTAACTAAAACCCAAGAGTATGAGTTAGAGATAGCGGCTAATCAAGTTGACTTAGACCAGGCAGAAAAAGCATTTGATGCAGATCAAGAAATTACTATCCGCGGTGTAGTCATATCTAAAAAAGAGTTTGCTGAATTGCAAATTGGATGGAAAGACGCTGTTTCTATGGGGTTTGATCCAGAAGCTAGAAAGCTATTTAGATACAGCATTGTAAGAAACGAGGGCGAACGTACTAGCGTAGGCGAAATGTCACAACTAGATATGCTCAAGGATTATTTATGTATCCAGCAAAAGGACTTGAAAGCAAAGTATGAGAAAACTGGTCATGATCAACAGTATCGCATGGAGCTAGAGGAAGCACTTGACGAAGACACGAAAGAGCTAGGGTTATGGATGCAGAATAAATTAAAAGACGATCAGGATATAGAGCAAGCGTTACACAGGCAAGAATATGGTTTAGCCATGAAACTCATAAATAATTACTTCCCTGCAATATTTGAGCATGGAGGCAAGCAGAGCGGCACAGTGTTGACTATGGATGGTGTTGAGATAGGGCAAAGCTCTAAAAGACCATCCTCGCACAAGCTGCGTGTTAACCACAACTCAAGACCTAAAAAGCAAAACGCACTTTCTGTGTACAATGGTAATGTCATGCAGCGTAACTTCTGGCAGACTCACGCGGAAGTCATGCGTAAATGGGCTGGCGTAATTCGTGATAAAAACACACAAGATTATATTCTTAGATCGAAAGGGCAGACCACACTAAACCTACTCAACAGATGGCTGAATGATACTGAAAATCAAGGTGCAGATATTGCAAAAGCGCAAATTGAAACTGATAATTTATGGAGGTCACTAGGGCAGGGCATGGCGCTGGGGATTCTAGGAGGTCGGATTACCACTATTTTAAAGAACGTTATAGCATCAAGTAATGTTGCACTAGGAACTAACTTTAAGGATTTAATGCGAGGAATTTCACCAGAGATTAAAGGTGATGTTAAAGAGTTATATGAAAGCCCCACTTTTCAAAGGCGGCTAAAAATAGGTTCTACGGTAGCGAATAGATACGCCTTAGAGTCAAGTCCTTCTGGTCATCTATATACTTCTACCTTAAAGCGAGCGGCTGAATATCCGACGCAAGCAATAAACCTAGCAGACACGCTTAGCAACCTTACGTTTGCCTTAGCATATAGAGCTAAGATAAAAAACCTACAAATTGAAACGCGAGGCATGACTGAGGCCGATGCTAAAGAGAAAGCATTAGATTACGTTGATTCTTTAGTTGCTAGGTACGCGCAACCTACAGGAAGACTAAGCAAGTCGCTATGGGAGAACACAAGAGGACCGGAAGCAATGTTCTTAGTGAAGTTCATGTCTGAGGCTCGGAAAGTAATAGCAATCAATATGCTGGCAATACGTAAGCTATCAACTGGCAAGGGTGTAGGTAATAAAGGTGATGCGGGACGGCAGTTACTAATCACGATTATTGTGAACTCGTTATTCGTCCATGTCATTAACTCCCTATGTTCGGCGTTTGTAAAAGGTGAGGGTGAAGGTGAAGAACCAGAGGATGAGTTTATCAATAGGCTGACAGATGGCAAAAGCATTGCAGCGGCTATGATGACTGAATCATTTTCTGGTGTGCCTATCGTAAGTGATGGCTACAGATACGCAGTGAATACAACTTTAGGAGTAAAGGCATACGATAGCTCTAGCAATCCAACAATGAAGATAGCTAAAGCAGGATCAACCGCGTTATCGTTATTGACAGACGACAAAGAGAGGACGGCTAGCGAAATGGCTGATTCAATCATGCGAGTAGTCCAAGGGTTTGGCTCAATCACTCCATACACTGCAGTCTTCTCTCAGGCTGCCAACGTGGGCAGGGACGGTCTAGGATTTTATAATAACACACTAGGCAAAGGGTTAAACGAAGAAGACACTAAGCAACTATCGATAGATCGTATTAGCAAGAAAAAGAAATACATCTACGGGCTAGATAGTGAACTTTATACAGCGGGCACTAAGAGAGAGAAAAAGCAAATAACAGAAACTAGACATGATGCTCTTGAGGTATATTTACTAGATTACCTTATGGATTTACCAGATAATCGCAGGAAGCTCGTTATTGATGAGTTGAACGATGAGAAGGAAATAGACAAGGACGTTATGAAAAGAGTTGAGAAAGAGATTTACTCCCAGTAATTATCTTTTTCCTCTCTAGCTTCCACTGATTCACGTATGATACTTATAATCTGTTCAGAGTTAAGGGGCTTACTTGATCCGTAATACCCTTTTCGGTTATCCATGCGGTAATCTAACTCCGATTTAGCCTCATCCCACTTAGTAGGCTTCTTATCGCCGCATGAACACAAAGCGATTGTTAGGATTATTATTAAAGTTTTCATATTTGTAAGTATAGCGTGGCTTTGGTTCTGTTCAAGGACTAACCCAGCCGCAACCTTTTTGCCCACCTCCCCGGCAAAAAGGTTGCAATTTAGAAT
>TARA_R110001632_G_scaffold105839_2_pt1 | contig 10938 bp, 13 predicted proteins | sample TARA_R110001632 | Tara Oceans TARA_R110001632 (sample SAMEA4398266) | marine metagenome | biome: Polar Biome; feature: [SRF] surface water layer (ENVO:00010504); material: water (ENVO:00002006), including particulate matter (ENVO:01000060) such as... | depth 5 m
ATGTCTTTGTATAATACAGGTCTTCTGTAGCTGGTTATTATAGCTTGTCTTGGATTGTTTTCTTTTAATATCATATATTTAGTTTATGAAAAATAAAAAGTATTTATTCTACTCACTATTTGCTTACATTATTTACATACTTTCATTTTATATTTATTTAGTAGCTTTTTGTGAATACGTGTCAATTGAGTTATTACAGGATTATCAAAATTGTAATAACGATTTTGAATATCTATGGAATAATGAAATAATTCCATCGTTTATATATGTCTTTGGTGCTTTTGTTTTATCGGGTTTATATACTTTAATAGAGAAAAAAGAAAGTTTATATCGAATTTTCTTTTTATTTATAAATGTTTTAATAGTGTTACACGCTCTAAACCATTTTATTTGACAAATGAATTTGATTAAGTATTTATTGTTTTTATTAATATTTATTTCAAGTTATTCATTTGGACAGAAAAACTTTGGAGATGAATTTAAGTTTATTAATGAATTTGTTGAAGCAGATAAAAAATATGTTTTAAATGAATTATATGATACAGCAGATCTTTTTAATATTTCCGAAAAAGACAAATTAGATTTATATAATCAGAATAGAAAAAAAATTAAGATTTTGATTAGAAAAAGTTCTTTAAAATCCATAAATGACGACTCAATAACAAAGGAACTAATTTCAATTCAAGAATCCGAACTCCCTCCAAGTTGGAAATTACTTGATATGATTAAAGATCAAGAAACAAATTATAATAAACTTCAGACAATTGGAAATATTGATGTTACAGACAGTGGAATTTCAACATATAAAGGAACAAACAAAAATTACACCTTTGTATATCAATTTGCTATCTGGGATGTTTTAGGTCAAAGTCAAAAAAGATATTCCAATCAATATATTTTTTCATCTAATAAAAAACACTTTATAATTACAATTAATACTTTTGATAATTTAAAGATAGATCAGTTGTTGATTGATATTGATTAAATTTTATTTAAAATTACAAAATTGCTTATTCAATTAGTACTTGTTTGATTAATTTGTCCATATATCCAATAACTCTTACAATAATACGCTCTTTATCTTTTTCTTCTTTTTCTTTAGAAAATATTAATGTGATTAATTTGTAATAATTGTTTTGTTTTTGAACAACAGTTTGAATTTGAAATCCAATTGCTCCTCTTTGATTTGAATAAGAATCAGTTAATTTAAAAACTGCATATGGAATTAAATTACTTTGAATATCAGAAATTTCTGTATAATCAAGTAATTCTACCATTTCATTACCTGTTTTAGCAATTTCAATAATTTCAGCATCTAAATAGTTAAGTGCACCTAACGGAATTATCTGAATACTACTATCTTGATTATACCACATTAATTCATTTTCCATTTTTACCATATCATCAAATCCATTCAACTTTATTCCATCATAAATAACAGATTGCCCAAAACTCAAAAGTGGAATTAACAGAAATAGAATAATTAGTTTTTTCATTTGTATTTTTAGTTTATTGCTTAACTCCATCAACATAGTTTACTGTAGATGCTAATTCTCCTGTCTTATAATACCACTTTTCTTCTCCTTGTTGTAAACCATCTACATAGTTTGATGTATATTCTAATTCTCCTGATTTATAATATTTCTTTTGTTCTCCTTGTAATTCACTATTTACATAGTTAATTGTTAACATTAAATCTCCTGACTCAAAATAAGACTTTGCTTCTCCTTGAATTAAATCATCTATGTAGCTTTCTAAATACATTAATTTTCCTGACTTATAATACCATTTTTCATCTCCCTGTTTTAAACCATCTACAATATTTACAATAGTTTCTAATTCTCCTGACTCATAATATGTCTTTACTTCTTCATTTATGACTTGCCCAAAACCAACAAGTGGAATAAACAGTAATAGTATTATAAGTTTTTTCATAATTGTTTAGTATCTGTATCTTTTAGTCCCTCTATAGTAGTAATGCTCAATTAAATCACCTTGATTATTTCCCTTTGAATCGTATATTTTACCCCATAGCAAATTAGGAGGGTCAACATTATAATACTCCTCAAGTAGTAATTTATTTTTAGTAGAATCCTTCCAAACCTTTCTGGTTAAACTTTGGTAATTATTTATGTAATTCCAAGATTTATATACAGACCACTCTTTTAGTCTGCTTTGTTGAGTTGAAACTGTATTTTGTTCAATGTAAACTCCACTCAAAGAATAATCAAAATAAACAGCCTTAGCATTATTTATAGGAGTGTCTTTAAAGGCTCTAGCATACCAATCATCAACTAAAAAAAAAGATTGATCCTTCATTCTTTCATATTCGGTATTTTCATCTTGTAGCCTGTGCCCTCCATATCTTTTAGAATCTTCATATCGATAATTATAGCTTACAGTATTAATTTGCTTATTACCTAAATAGTCATTTTTAAAATTAGCTACAGTTTGTAAAGACCCGTCATCAGAATACCATTTTCTTAAGGTATTTTTTAAATCAGAAGCATCACTATCATATTCCATAGAACTTTCAAACTTTTTAACCCCTTTTTCGTCATATGCTATTTGTCTTGTCGGCAAAAAATTATTGTTATAGTTTGTAGAGCCCATTAATACTCTTAATTTGTTATCCATTAAATAATCAATATGTTCTCCTATTTTAAATCCTTTATAATAAGAACCTTTTAAAAGGTAGTTTCCATTATACCTAACTGTTGCTAAACCTTTAATAAAACCGTTTTTAATAAATTTTGGAGCTAGTCCGCCTAAAGAATCATATAAGATTCCGGTAATTGGAGCCCTAGTTTCTTTATCAGTATAATACCTTCTCTCTTGATATTTATCGACAAATTTTAGAGAATCTGATTTTTTATAAACAAAGGAAACTTCATTTTCATATAATTGATCATACTTCAAATGATCCAAGACAGTAATACCATCTTCTTCAAATAAAAATCCATTATATAAATTATTATTAATATAAATAACAGCTGACACTAGGGCTATTAAAACAAACGATAATATTAAAATTGGTTTTTTATCGTTTCTTTTTATTGTTTCTGAAGAAACAAAGTTTTCAATTTCGTTGGTTGAGGCTTTCTTTCTTTTCCTTAAAATAAAGTCTATCAGAAAAACTGAGACAATTACTAGCGCTAAAATTATCTCTATTTTCATCTAGCTTTAATTTTTTCATTAAAAAACCAAGCTATAAATATCAATAATATTGTAACGGGGATAAAAAGCCATGTTTCCGAGTTAAAAATATTATCAATATGGTAACTAAGAGGAGCTTCATATTCTCTGTAGGGTGTATTTTTTTGAACCTTTTCAAAAAGGTTGTTAAGGCTGTTATTGAGTACAGTTGTATAAATAAAAAAATGTGCTAACAACTTAGAAAATAAAATCAATATTATTGATAATGAAAAGTTCTTTTTTCTTTTTAATAGATAGTTAAAACCAATACCCTTGATAAAAAACAATGGAACTAAAAACAAATTAATTACATACAAAAAGGAATTATATCGAAGCTTGCCATTTATTTGAATGAACTGACCATCAGCGTTCTCCATGAATTTTAAAAAACCTGCATCTTCAAAAAGTATTATCCACAAAGTAATTAGAACATTTACAAGAACTGTAAAAAGTAAAATGAATTTAGAAAGTTTGGTATTCCCACTTTGATTTTTAACTGGCTCTCCTCCCTCAATCTGATCAACAACATTGTCAATAGACGGCTTCTTCCTTGAGTTCATTATAAAATCCACTAGAAAAACTAAGCCAATAACGCCCAATAAGATTATTTCTATTTTCATCTAGCTTTAATTATTGTAATCTAAACTCAATAGGAACGCTAAAAGGAACATTAACAGGTTCACTATTTTTTATTTCCATACCTATCCCAATTTTTTGTACTAATAACTGAACCTATATTATAAGTTGTTTTTTCTGCTAATTGCCCGTTATTGTACCAGGCAGTGTATTCACCGTGAAGTTCACCACTTCTCGCATAATATTGTTCAGCGATTGACCCATCAGAATACCAAAACATTACAAGTCCATCAATCAACCCATTTGATCCATATTCAGCTTCTAAATAATGTGACTTGTCAGGAACAGTTTTTCCCGTATCCCAAGTTCTCCAAAAATCTGTTCTTAAACCATTAACAACTAAACCCATATTTCCTTTCTCATTATTGTATATAATACCTGTAAATTTTTCCATATTATTTCTAGTGTAATGAGTCATAGCTCCATTAACTCTTTCAATAGCTATCTCTCCCCATTCAACTCTTTCATATTTTAAATGATCTGTTATGGAAATTCTATCGTTATCAAAAATATAATATGTGTTACTAAAGTATATTAGAACAGAAAAGACTAAAAATGTAAAAACAGCAGCTACAGTAACTAAAAGTTGATTGTTTTTAAAAGAACTTTTTGATCTTTTTTTTATAAAATCAACTAAAAAAACTAGTCCTATAATACCCAGTAAGATTAATTCTATTTTCATCTTGCCTTAATTTTATTGTTAAAGAACCAAGCTATAAACAACATTATCAATATCACAGGGATAAAAAGCCATAAATCCCACTCAAATACATAGTCGATATGATCTGAGAATGAGAATTTTTCTCCTGATTTTTTTGACGGAACACCACCATCATTACGAATTATAATTCTCCCTGGTCGAAGGCGTCTTTGTGGATAAATTAAATAATTAACTATAATTTTAAATAATGGAACTAAAACTATAAATAATGAAATATTTTTTTTTCTATCTAAAATGTAATTACGAGTACTACTTGTTTCAACAGCCGCTCCACCCTCAATTTGATTCACTATATTATCAATGGAAGGCTTCTTTCTTGAATTCATCATAAAATCAACTAGAAAAACTATTCCTATAACTCCCAGTAAGATTAATTCTATTTTCATTTAATTAAAAAATTCATTAGCATTCATACTTTCAGATTCAACATCTCCACCCACAACAGAGTATAATGTTGCAGTCCAAATTTGATACCCCTCCACTTTCATCCAATCTGATGCGTCTCTAGTTTTAGTAAAACTTGAGTTAGTTTGAAATCCTCCTTTAATATTTGATCCTACAAGATGATTAGGATGCCAATTATTCCCAGAAAACCATTCCAAATAATACGTTCCGTTTGGAACACCAGTCATTTCAAAAGTAGCTCCTTTGCGTACAAACTCATTTCTAATCTTTTTTCCAGAATATGCATTAACTAATAGAACTACAGCATCTGTATTATTAGAATTTTCGACCTTAAAACTATTCCCTGAATTATTATTATATATTCCTTTTCCGAAATATGCGTTATATGGTGAAAACCCATTTTCTGGTTGAAAGGCAAATTTTATGTCACCTATATTTGATACGTCACCAGATTTTGTGTTATTATTATTGGGATTAACTTTTGGCTTTGATTTAGTTGTTCCAGGAAGTTCTGTTGGCTTAGAGTAAATAGGTGAATTAGTAAAAGAACTCTCTTCCTTCCCTTGCTTTTGAATTATAGCAAAAACCAGAATAATCGAAAAAATAATCATTTTAGTTTTCCTATTCATAGTTCTTGTTTAAGTATTCGTAAGACTCTTGAATGAGCTGAAACTTTTCTTTGGCTAGATTTTTAATCCCGTCACTCATTCCTGCTAACTTATCGGGATGGTACTCTTTAGCCAATGTTCTATATGCTGATTTTATCTCCTGAGTGGAAACGCCACCTTTTAAACCTAAAACTCCTAAAGATTCTAGAGTTTTTTGATCGTATTTTTTTGATTTATATTTAGTTTTTATAAACTGATTTTTGATGGAATCTAATCTGCTCGGAGTGAATCCAAAAATAAAACCAATATGAAATATAAACTCCTCTTCAGATTTACTTATAACGCCGTCAACTGCACTTAAGCCATATAAAAACTGAATAATGGCATAATGTTTAGCCGGATTGATTCTGGTTTTTATTATTTCAGAAAGCGAATTAACATCTGAAGGAATGTCTGTTCTAGTTTTTAATTGCTTAAATAATGAATTTGATTTTGAGGATCCAAAAGTGTTTTTAAAGTAAGTCTGTACAAGCTTTATTTCATTTCTATCTACACTACCATCTGCCTTTATTAAAAGTGAGGATAATTTGAGAAGAGCTAGTTCGTAAGAAACTTCATCTTCTTTTCCCATCATTATTTCTCTTACCAGCAAGAAAGCGGCAATAGCACCAATAAAATCCCCAAGAATCCACCCAGGAACTAGTGCAACCCACTTATAATATTTATAATCAAAAACGTATCCCATTTAATTAAAGGATCTAATTACCCTTCTCCACTTATTCTTAGAATACCCAAAAAAGAAAGTATATAAAAATCTTTTCATGTTATTAAATTTAACTTAATTCTTAGTGCTATCAAAATCAAACCTATTGAACAATTAGATTCAATGATAATTTACAATCTCTTTTATAAATTTATGTTGAAAATTTTGTGAACAATTTATATGGTCACCTGATTATTACAATCTTAAATATAGAGACCTTGTAAAATATTAATTAATAAAGTTGAAAGACAATGTTAACTAAATTGAAAAAAGGCTAAGAACCATCCGAAGAAGGCAAGTAGCCTTAGATTTACAGATTACGCTAATAATCTGAAGACGTATACATTTAAGTGAATACGTTGTAAATCTAAGAAAAATTTCTCTTCCCAAGATGGTTTAAGGTCAAATTATTAACCTATAAAACCAATGAAGAAAATGACACAAAAAATCACACAGGTACATAATGTATCTCCGGAGGAATTAACCTCCCAAATTGTACAGGCAGTACAATTAATTACAAGCCAAAAAGAAAAGTACTTAGAAAAAGAAAAGCCCATTGGAGTTAAAGAAGTTGCAAAGTATTTAGGGTGCTCTCCAAATCATGTTAGAAAGCAATGCTCCGACAAAATCATTCCACACCACAGAGTCCCAGGAGCTAAAAGCAAGATCTATTTTTTTGAATCTGAGCTAGAAGAATTTATTAAAGATGGTAAAGTCAAAACCATTAAAGATTTAGGCATTGAAGCTGACACCTTTATAAATGGATTGGGTTTAAATCATAAAAATCAAACATTATGAACGTATCATACTACGGTTCAATAAGTGAACCTAAAATTAAAGACGCAGAGTTAAAAAAAATATTAGACTCAATCGAATCAAATTATTGGAAAATTCCCATAGAAGAAATAAGAAACTGTTTGTTAAACGGTGAAACTGTTAAAGCAAGTAAGCTTAAGTCTAAACTACCTGCTTTTACAGTCTCTGCAACCTTCAATGAATCTCGAAAACTTGAGCACCTAGATAAGTATAATTCTATTATACATCTTGATTACGATAAAGTAGAGGATATATCTCAAGTAAAGCAGTCGCTTTGTAAAATTAAATATACTTACTGCGTATTTGTAAGCCCTAGTGGAAATGGTCTGAAGGTTTTTGTTAGAGTTGATTCTAAATATGAAAATCATAAAGAGGCTTTTAATGCTTTAAGAGAGTATTATGATAGTATAGTAGGTGTAGATTCTGATAAATCCGTCAAAGATGTAACCAGATTATGTTTTATTTCTTATGATCCTGATCTTTATATAAACAGTGAAGCTCCAATGTTTAACTTTTATAATTACATGGAGATGCAAAAAAGTGTGTCTAAAACTCAAGATATTGATAAACTATGGGAATTTACTTCCAATGTAGATTCTTTCCATAATGGGAATAGAAACAACTTTATTTACAAGCTTTCATGTAATGCTATAAGATGGGGTATAGAAAAAGAAGATTTAGTAAGCCATTACTCACATAAAACTGACACTACTTTTACTTTAAATGAATTACAAGACACCATAAATAGTGCTTATCACAACAATTATGATGAATTTGACAGCCTAGTAAAACCTGTAAATTATACAGTTATAAAAAATGATTCTATTAAAAAATTAGATACACCTAAGAAAAAGAGAAGTTTACTAAAGGCTGAGCCTATTAACGAGGGTCTAAGGAGATCTTATTTACAACCAAATCCAAGAAAATTATTCGGTCAATTTTGGTGGGAAAATGAGCTAGTAGTTTGTTTTGCCTCAACCAACGTTGGAAAAACTTTACTAGCCATGCAAATAGCCGAATCATTAGCCACAGGGGCTCAAGTATTTGATCATAAAGACAATCCGTGTCTTAATGAAACTAAAGAAATGAAAGTTCTTTATATAGATGCAGAACTTACTTACAAACAGATTGAAAACAGATATAAAAATTCTATAACTGGAGAAAACTATATTTTATCTCACAATATAATAAGAGCTCATATAGACAGGGATTTTGAATGGCAAAAGGGAGATAATATGGAAGAGTTAGTCAAAGTCGATATTAGAGACCTTATAGAATTACATGAGCCTGAAGCTTTAATAGTTGACAACCTAAAAATGTTAAAATCGGGGACAGAGAAATCTCAAGAGGCTATTCCTATGATGTTTGAATTAAATAATCTGAAAAAAAAGTACAATATTTCTATTATGGTTCTAGGACATACGCCTAAAATTGACCTTTTATCTCCGATACAAATAAATCATTTATCTGGATCTTCAGATATTGCTAATGCCTGTGATGGGATATTTGCAATAGCTAAAACTAAAGAGGATAATTCTAACAGATATATAAAAGAACTTAAACAAAGGAATGTTGAATTTAGATTTGGAGCTAATAATGTATTACTATGTACAATTGAACAACCTGACACCTTCACAGGCTTTACTTTTAATAGCCTAGTAAAAGAAGTTGAATTATTGAATAAGTTTAATAAAGAGGCTGAAAATAATTTAGAAAAATTAATTATTAAGCTTCATGATGAAGGATCAAGTTCTAGAGAAATATCAAAAATGATTCCTTATGGCAAATCTAAAGTAGCTCAAATAATAAAAGAAAAGTGTCCGTCCAAAGAAGACAGTAAGGACACAAAGGACAAAGTGGACAGTCTGGACAAGGGCAAACAATTAAATTTAGACATGTCCAAAGTGCCCCCAATGTCCAAAGTGACCACACAGTCCTTGGTGGACAGACAAAATAAAACTCATAATCGCTAATTAAGAGATGGTGGGCTACCACATTACGGTAATTTATAAGTGTAAACAAAATAGTCTCAAACACTATGGTTTAAATTATTATTATACAGTGGTTTAAGAGAGTTAAAAGGAGTAACTACTATTAACTATTTTGATTGCACTAAGAATTGAGTTAAATTTAAAAAGATGAAAAAGCTAATACTACTATTACTGTTTATCCCAATGGTGTCTTTTGGGCAGACTAAAGATGGAGTTGAACTTTGTTTAGCTGCTCAAAAATATTCTAAAAGTTTCATAACAGACAAGGAAGCAGAAAATGCACTAGGTAGAATTTTATCAGTTATAGGTGGCAGTAAAAATTTTACTCTTCAAACTTGTGATGATATTAATAATGCACTTGCCGTAACATATAACGGCAACAGGTATATTCTCTACGACAAGAAGTTTATGCAGCTTATAACTCAATACACAAACAATTGGTCAAATATGTTTATTCTTGCTCACGAAGTTGGTCATCATATTAATGGCCACACACGTGATGTTGCATTGGGAGCTGTCTTAAACGACTCATCTCTACAGGAGCAAAGACAAGAAGAATTAGAAGCAGACAAGTTTGCAGGTTTTGTTTTAGCTAAATTAGGTGCATCATTAAACCAAACAATTGCTGCTATTGACCTAATATCATCTAATTCTGACGACCGATATTCAACTCATCCAAATAAAAATAAAAGAATAGAAGCAATTAAAGAAGGATACAGTGGAGGCGCAACAAGAATAACCAATAATCAAAATTCATCAAGTAATAATAAAAGATCATCTACATCAATATCAGGATATTGGACCAAAGAAAAAATTGAATCTTTACCTTTTTCTGATGGAAGTGAGCCAAGTAATAGAGCTTATGTTATTGGAAAATTGAATCCAGTTAAAAACAATTTTTCTCAACCTAAGTTAATAATCGAAAGATACAATGATTTACATAAAGTCAATAGCTTGAGTTATCATTGGAAATCTTCTTATGATGTAGTTGGATCACAAGGTATTGATAACAGATTATCTTATGTTTTAAAAATATCTAATCTTAAAATAAACACTTTTTCTCAAAAGACATCTTATATATATACTAAACCCCCTTCAAATCAAAGTGATCCAAGTGGGTTATGTCAGTGGTCAAAATTCCCTTGTCCAGAATATGTTACAATAGAATTTGTTTTTGATGATCAAAGTAAGCTTTCAACAAACAATGCTCTAACAAGATTAATTTACGGAAGACAAATTAAGCCAATTATAAAAAGAAGTAAAGAAAATCAGAATCAGATAGTTGAAGTTTCATTTCCATTTTATAAAATAATGCTAGATGATGGTGTTATTGATGAATACCCAAAGAAGTATGGTCAGATTAAGCAACCATATAAAAATACTAAAACAAGTTGGTTAAGCAAATTTTATAGCACGGTTTGGGATGAGTATTTAATTAATTATTTAAAAACTAAGGATAAAGTGTTTATCAAAATAACTGTTCCAGATCAAAATGATGAACATATTTCAGAGTATTTTGAATTTTCTTTATCTGGCTCAACTAAAGCATTGGATTTTCTTATTCCACACGGCAATAACGTTCCTGGAAGCTCTTTTAATAAATTTTAAGAATAGGCATATCTTCTTCTTTTAATTCAGCAACTTCTAAGCCTATTAATTGGGTTAATAAGGTTTAGATAATTGTTATATTTAAAATATAAACTGTAAAAAAACAGAATAAATATGCGATATGACTTATTAAAAGTATGGCCATCTGGTGTAATATTGACTTTTATTGGAGGATTTTGGATTAATTGGCTATGG
>TARA_R110001632_G_scaffold27977_4_pt1 | contig 10930 bp, 14 predicted proteins | sample TARA_R110001632 | Tara Oceans TARA_R110001632 (sample SAMEA4398266) | marine metagenome | biome: Polar Biome; feature: [SRF] surface water layer (ENVO:00010504); material: water (ENVO:00002006), including particulate matter (ENVO:01000060) such as... | depth 5 m
TCACCCTAAAGATATAATAAAACAAGAAACACAAAATAATTTTTACGATACATTATAATGGGAGTAGTACAAAAAATATTAGGAAAGGCAGAATTCAAAGATAGTAAATCAGAATATTTTATGATAGAATTTAATAAAAATAATTGGATTCATATACAAAATAACTCGATAAGAATTGAAATGACTTTAAAAGAATTTACACACTTTGCTTCATGTGTTATTGATAGCGCTAATAAATTAATAGAATATAAAAAACTATAATATGCCTACTGGAGATATAAAAATATTAGAACGAGCAATGAATGCAATATCAGAAAAAACTGATAAATTTGTTGTTTTATCAACACATGATGATGTAGATATTGTAATTCCTAAAGAAGAAAAAGAAAACATAATAAATCTATTATCGGAATTAGGCTTTAAAGGATTAATAAATGAACCTAAACCCCACTGTTTATATTATGCAGAAAACCATATTCAATTCTTTTACCCTGATTTTTATGATGATAATAAATGTCACATAGATCTACAAACTGGTTTATATTACAAAGGATTAGTTCAAGATAATGTATTAGTTCCTGTTGATTTGAAATTTCAAAACTATATTTACGATACTCGTATAAAAACAAACGATATGTGGAAATATACTTTGTCTCCTGAAGCAAATGTTGTACATACTGTTTGTAGAATAATATGGGATAAGAAAAAAACACCCCCACACTATGAAGAAAGATTAAACAAATTAATTGATGAGTGTGATTTTAATAAATTATCCTATGCGTTTGAAATTGCTTTATTTAAATTTGGAAAAAGAGCATTAGAATTAGTAAAAAATAAAGAATTTAAAAACTTATTTAAGGAATATATAACATACACAGATTATTAATATGGCTACAAACCCTGGGGTAATAGTTTTAACAAAAACCCAATTACAAGATACTCAATTACATCATAGATTAGATATTGAAGATAATATAGGAGAAGAAATGCATATCCATTATAAAAACTTTAGAATGGATTATACTGTGAAAGATTTTTTAGAATTAGCTAGAGCATGTGATGATGCTTTAATAAATTTACAAAAATATGAAGAGGGAGGCGATGATACTATAGAAATATATCTTAAAGATACAGGTATAATTGAAACAAAAGGAATAGATATAATTCCTATAAAATCACTAAATAATAATAACTTATCCGATAATACACCTATTAAAGATTATTTAATATGGAAGGACAGTGATAGGGGGTTAGATTTATTTATTATACCTAGACATGAACCTTGGGTAGATTCAAATATCATTAATAACCAAGATATAGTTCAAACCATTTTAAATTATACACAATCAGATAATAAAATAGTTGAAATATTTAAGTTAGATAATAATTTAGTAGTAACTAAAAATTATAATGATTGGTATCCTTTCTTAATTAAATCTTCAAATAATTGGTGGGGTCCTGAAGTTTTTAAAGCAAGACAAGAAGCTCATTATAATAAATTTAAAAATAAGAAAATAGCTGAAAATTTTTATCAAGAAGTAATAGATGAATATAAAAAATTCTCTAAAGCCACAGGGTGTTATTTTTCAGATGTATTTCCTAATAACATATTAGTTAACGAAGATTATTCAGATTTTAGAATAATTGATGTAGGATGTTTAAAAATAGGAAAAACAAAAATCCCTTCATTCTCTCAAATGATTATAGGGGACGCAGCAAATAATTTAGGTTTTATTAATATAAATAAATATTCATGGTAGATACAAAAGACATAAAAATTTTCATGGTAGATTGTGATGGATGCCTTACTGATGGTTTTCTATATTACACTGAAGATGGTAAATATATAAAAAGATTCAATGCAAAAGATGGTATAGGATTAATGCAAGTTAAAAAATCAGGAATAAAAACAGGCATAGTAACGGGGGACGCCCAATCGAGTATAGCAGATAAAAGAGCTAAAGATTTAAAATTAGATTTTTGTAAAAGCGGTATAAAAATAAAACATAAAGAAGTAGAAAAGATATTAAATGATTTTGGCTTTACATGGGAACAATTAGCTTTTTTTGGAGACGATTTAAATGATTTAGAAACAATAAAAAGAGCAGGAGTATCTTTTTGCCCTTCAGATGCTCATAAAATAATAAAAGAAAACGTAGATTGGGTATGTGATTTTAAGGGGGGACATGCATGTGTAAGAGAAGCTTGTGATATTATTACAAATGATAATTATTTTGGTGACTTTTCTAATTAATATAAACCTATGAAAATATTTCTCTTTATAAAAGAAAAATCAGAACGTCTTCCTAATAAAAATTTCCTTCAATTAGGAGGAGTTGAATTATATAAACATACTTTATTAAAATTAAAAGATTTTGAAGTATATGTAGATACTGATAGTAAAAAAATATACAAAGAATGTAATCAAGATAAAAATTTATCTCATGTTACTTGCTATTTAAGAAACCAAGAATATATTGATTATGAAAAAAATAACAAAGAAATAAGCCCTGCCTTATTAATAACAAAAAATTTCCTAGACACTTATATAACAGATGAAAATGAACCTATTATACTAACTCATGTAACTTCCCCCTTTTTAAAAGTATCTACTATAACAGATGCCTTAAAAAATCTGGGGAAAACATATGATTCTATTTGTTCTGTAAGTGAAATTAATTCATTTATATTAAAAAAGAAAGATAATAAATATGAACCTATAAATTTTGACACTAATAGTGTTCAAAAATCCCAAATATTAGATCCTATATACAATTTAAATTCAGCTTTTTTTATATTTACTAAAAAAACATTTAAATTAAACAATAATAATAGGTTAGGTAAAAATCCTTATTATTATAAATTAAATTTTCCTGAAGATTTAGATATAAATTACCCAAATGATTTTAAAATAGCTGAAAATTTAATAGATGAACATAATCCAAACCCCTCATCATCAAAAACCCAAAGAAATATAATAAGTAGAGAATATAAAAAAACAAATTCTATATTTGAAGTAAGTGGGGTTAAGTTTGGGGGTACCCATAAACCAATAATAGCAGGACCTTGTTCAGTTGAAAGTAAAGAACAATTATTTAGAATAGCTGAACAAGTAAAAAAAGGTGGAGCTCATATGTTAAGAGGGGGAGCATATAAACCTCGAACATCCCCCTATGCATTTCAAGGATTAAAAGAAGAAGGCCTATACATACTTGCAGAAGCAAGAGATAAATTTGATTTACCTTTTGTAACAGAAGTTATAGATGAAAAAAGCGCATTACTAGCTAGTAAATATGCTGATATGTTACAAATAGGAACTCGTAATATGCAAAATTATTCATTATTATCTTTTATAGGTAAATTAAATAAACCCGTTATACTAAAAAGAGGTATGTGTGCTACTTTAAATGAGTTTTTAATGTCTGCAGAATATCTTATGTCTAATGGTTGTAAAAAAGTAGTTCTTTGTGAAAGAGGAATAAGAAGTTTTTCAGACCATTCTCGAAATATTTTAGATATAGGAATAATACCTGCTATTAAAAGAGAGAGCCATTTACCTATTATAATAGATCCTAGTCATGCAGCAGGGTATAATTATAGTGTTATACCTCATGCTCTAGCAGGATTAGCTGCGGGGGCTGATGGTTTAATAGTTGAAGTTCATGACCAACCAGAAAATGCTTTAAGTGATGGTCCTCAAGCATTATTACCTAAACAATTTAATGATTTAGTTATTCTTTCTAATAAAATTACTAACATCTTTAAATAATGAAAACATACACATCTACACTAAAAAAAGAAATGATTAAATTTGATTCTTGTGAAGAAAGAATTGATTTTTTAAAAAATAAATACGAAGGAAAAACAGCAATAATAATATTACCTGGTCCTTCTGTAAATGATTATGACCATGATGAATTAAGGAAAATATTTAAAAGTAGAGAAGATCTAGTTATCATGCCTAATAAGGGAACATACGATATTTCTTTAGAAACTAGTGATTTTCATTTAATGAATCCTTGGAATATAGATAGAAATAATCCTATAAAATATACAAATCCAGAAAACACAATAACTTTTTGGAATGTAACAGCTTCTATGCAAGAAGAACACTTACAAATGATATCTAATAATGATCACCCATGTGATATTTGGGTACCAGTATTAACAGATCCTTGGGTTAAAAAAGAAGAATGCATACATAATACTTGTAATTTTGAACAGTTTTGGATGTTGGGTAATGAATATAAAACAATATGGGGTACTCCTATACTTTATTCTACAACAATACCTTTAGCTTTACATTTAGGGTGTAAAGATTTAATAATAATGGGGTGGGACACACATTTATTTAATAAACATAAAGATAAAAAGGTACACTTTAATCAATCTTCAGATCAAATTGTTCATTCACAACTAGAAGAAGAAGAAATAAAAATAATAGAATCATCACATAAATTATATGATTGGTTTAAAAATAATAATATAAACGTAAGGTTACTAACAGATATTAGTCCTATAGATGATAGATTTGAAAGAATAAAATCAATAAAAGATATATAATGGAGAATTTTGTAATATATTGTAAATCTTACGCCCCTGATGTTCAATCAACTAAAAGATTAAAGGAAAGTATAGATAAACATAATATAGAAAATATACCTTTTTATATTTCTTGCCCTAAAAGGGATATGAAATTATTTAAAGATGTATTAGGAACTGAGGGGTATATCTTAATACCTGATGAAGATATATATCAATTAAATCAAAAATTATGGCTTCCAGATCCTACTTTTCGTGCGGGTTGGAGAACACAACAAATAGTAAAAACCCATTTTAATGTTTTAAAAGTAGCTAAAAATTATTTATGCCCTGATTCTGATAATTTTTTTATAAATGATTTTAAGAAAAGTGACTTTATGGCTACTGAAGACACAATATATACTATTATAACAGATGCTCCTTTAGAAAGTAAAATATTAAGTGAATTTAAGAAAAATACATATTATAATTCTTGTTTTTTTAGAACTGTTAGAGAAACTAGAAAAATGTTAGACAATACTAGTTTAACAAAAATGTATGATTTTGGTCCCCCTCCGTATGCTTGGAATTGTCAGGTATGGGAAGAAATTCAAGATATGATTAAAGATAACGGGATGAATATGGAGGAATTTTTTATCCATTTTGAAAGATCAACATCCACCCCTCCACTAAATAAAATTACTAATCCTTTAGATTATGTTGAATTTAATGGAGCTTTACCTAGAGAAGCCGTGTTATATGGAGAATATTTACTAAAATATAGAAGTATAGATATATTCCCAACAACTAGTTGGTTTTTAGCAGATGGTACTCCTTTTTCATCAGAAAAAAATTATAGTATCTATGAAGGTGGAGGACATTTTAGTAATAAAATTTTAGATCCTACTTTCGTAAAAAAATATTATTTAGGTTTAGGATTTCAAGATGGTAGAACTTCTAAAGTTTATGTAATGGAAGATGGAAAATGGGTATCTGATTCAGATGGGGATAAGTTAAATTGGAATGAAAAGAAAGCATTAGAATGGAGAAACAAATTAGAATTAGTATCTCACATAAAATATGAAAATCATGTCTAAAAATATAGTATTCATACCTAACATAAACACAGGAAATAATAGAAATACCCCCTACCACTATTCTATTGAGAGTTGGAAAAAATGGGCAAAACAATACGATGATATTGAAGTTATAGAATGGGATAAGCCATTAATGGACCCTAAACAATTTAAAATAACTTATCAAAGATATTGGGTTCATGATATATTAAAACACAATGAGGTAGAATATGATCAAGTATTAATAGTAGATGCTGATACCATAATACATCCTAATAGTCCTAATTTTTTTAAAGAATCTAACAATAAATTTGGAGTAGTAGTTAATAATGGGTGTTATGAGTGGGTAACAAGAAGTATTAATAATTGGGGTGATGGTTTATTTCCTAATGAATCTAAAGTTAAAACTTGGAAATATTTTAATGGAGGCTTTCAAATAACAAATAAAAATCATATACCTTTTTATACTAAGGTTCAAGAATACTATACAGAAAACATAGATAAAATAAACGAACTAGACCAAAAAATAAAAGCAGGTACAGATCAAACTATAATAAATTATTTAGCACAACAAAATAATATAGACACAGAATATATGTCTGAATCCTATAATCTTCAAGATTTATTTCGAAAAAATTTATTACATATCCCTGGGCATTCTTACTTTCCTGATGAATTATTATTTCTAGAAGCAGGGTGGATATATCATTATAATGCCATACCACAAAATGATAGACATGTAAGTTATTGGATGGAAAGAACATATAAAGAATTATATAAAGATGAAAACTAAATTTGCAATAGGATGCCTCGTACAGTGGTACGAAATTAAAATAATTAAAGAATATGTTGATTCATTAATTGATGCTTTGGACTATCATGATAACGATAATATAATAGTTGATTTTACACTTTCTTTAAATCAAGATTTAGAAAAAATAGAAGGTGCTTCATTAGAAGAAATCAAAAAAGAATATGATGAGGCTATAATGGAATTAATAGGCAAATGTAGTTTAAGAACATATACTGCTACAGAAATATTATCCATAGCAGACTATAGAAGAGATTTTAACAACAAATACTGCGAAAAAGTAGATGTTTTAGTTTGGGGGGAATCAGATATGTTAGCACCAAAACAAATGTTTACTATTTTAGATAATTTACATCAACAAGTAAAAGATAAAAACCCCAAATATTTAGGGTTTTTTAGTGGGTGTAAAATGTGGGATGATAGTTGGAAAGATTTAGAACATCCCGATTTTACAGACAAACCTTTTATAGAGGGAGATACTGAGAATTGGTGGAGTTTAAGATATACAATGTCTAAAGATGAGATGAATAAGATTAATGACAAAACTGATGAATTAGATGTTAGAGTATTACCTCAACATAAATTTAACGGTTGTGGTTTAATTATATCTTCCGAAGTTATTAAATCAGGAGCTAATATACCTAAGGGTATGTTTTTTGTCCACGAAGACACAGCATTTATGCATATGACCAATAAAATATTAGGTAATATTCCCCAATACGTTATTAATAATATACTTTTAGTTCATAATAGAAAACATCATAATAAAAGGTATAAGGTAAAAGGAGAAGAAGGAATAAACCCAACAGATACAGGTACCTTAAGAGACCAACACAGTTGGTATAGAAAAGCTTATGAATATAGTACTCAAAATTTAAATAACTTATTTAACCCTAATTATAAATTTAAAACTTGGAAAGATGTCTTATAATGTATTAGCAATAGGGGCACACCCCGACGATATAGAATTTGGTTGTTTTGGTACTTTAAAAAAACATAAAGACCAAGGTGATAATGTCACATTATTAGTAATGACTCAAAGTGATGTAAAAGATGCTCACACAGGTAAAGTAACAAGAGATTCTAATATAAGTAAAAATGAAGCAAACAAAGCAGCTAAATTATTAGATGCTGAATTAATTTTAGGTCCTTTTCAAGACACTAAAGTACCTTTTGATTCAGAATCAGTTAAATTCATAGAAAACATAATTAAAGAAAAAGAAATTAATTGGATATATACTCATTGGGCGGGTGATACTCATCAAGATCATATTAATACATTAAACGCAACTATGGCGGCAGCTCGTTTAGTAAAAAACGTATTATGTTATGAACAAGTACCTTTACCTAGAATGGCAACAACACACCCTGTAGCAAATTATTATGTTAATATAACAGATACAATAGATTTTAAAATAAAGGGATGTAATGCACATATAAGTCAAATAACAAAATTTAAAGAACATGGTTTTGATATGATTGATAATGTAGAAACTTTAGCTAAATTTAGAGGAAACCAATGTGGTTTAAAATATGCTGAAGCTTTCAATATTTTAAAGATGGTTAATGTATAAAAAATACCAATATAATACAAAAACAGGAACTAAAGCTTTAGAAATAGCTTTAAAAGTATGTAAATCTAAAAAAGTTATTATACCTACATATACTTGTGAAGATGTATTAACCGCGGTATTAAATGCTGGTTGTAAACCCATTATAGTAGATTGTAACAAAAATTTACAAATAGATGTAGCTAGTGTTTTAAAAGTAGTAAAGGAAGCTGATACTATTATAATTCCCCATATGTTTGGAATTCAAAACCAAGTAGCTCCTTTTAAAAACTTTAATTTAAAAATAATAGAAGACCTAAGTCAATGTCATGGGTTACCCGGATTAGGAGATTTTGCAGATGTAGTTGTAACTTCTTTAAATAAAAGTAAATGGTTAGATAAAAAAGGAGGAGGATACATCTGGACAGACGAAAAACTAAATATAGATTTATCTACAGATCATATACTAGATTGTAATATAAAAACTAAATATAATAATAGGGTAACTAGAGCAAAAGAACTATTAAACGCGGGCCTTGATTTAATAGGTAAAGACATACCTAATAGCTGGTTAAGAGGAATGTATTTTACAGGTACTCCTACGAGAAAACCTTATATTCCTTTACACAAAATATACGGAAAATTTGATTGTCCAATAGTTGATTCGTATAGTAATAAAATAGATTGGGTATCAATATTTGATTAAAAATGAAAGTAAAAACAATAGCTGAAATAGGAATAAACCATAATGGGTCTATGGATATAACAAAAAAACTTATAGATATGGCTTGTTTATCTGGTTTTGATTATGTAAAATTTCAAAAGCGTAATCCAGATGTATGTGTACCTGAACATCAAAAGAATGTTATACGTGACACACCTTGGGGTAAAATGACTTATTTAGAGTATAAACATAAAATAGAATTTGGTAAAAAGGAATATGATGAAATTGATTATTATTGTGATGAAAAAGAAATAAAATGGTTTGCTTCTGTATGGGATAAAGATTCAGCTGATTTTATGACTCAATATACTGATATAGCTAAAATACCATCAGCTCTTATTACTGATAAAGAATTAACTTTTTATGCTAGAATAAAATTCGACCAATTAATGATATCCACAGGTATGTCAACAGAGAAAGAGATTAGAGAATGTATTAATGGGTGTAGTCCTGATATTATAATGCACACAAATTCTTCTTACCCCTCTCCTATAGAAGAATTAAATTTAAATTATATAAATAGATTAAAAAGAATATATAAAAAAGAAATAGGATATTCAGGTCATGAATATGGGTTAGTAACAACATTTGCAGCAGTAGCAATGGGGGCAACTTGGATAGAACGACACGTTACATTAGATAGAACAATGTGGGGATCAGATCATGTAGCTTCAGTAGAACCTGCAGGTATGATGAAGTTAATAAAAGGTATTAGAGATATAGAAAAATCATTAGGTATTTTAGGACCAAGAAAAGTATTAGGTTCAGAATTATCTAAACGTAAATCTTTAAGGGGGGAATAATGAAAATAGTATCTGTTATATTAGCACGTGGGGGTAGTAAGGGAATTCCTAAAAAAAATATAATACCATTAAATGGTAAACCTCTAATATCATATACAATAGAATCATCAATAAAATCAAATATTGAACAAACTTGGGTTAGTACAGATTGTGAAGAAATTAAAAAAGCATCTAAAACATTTGGTGTTAATGTAATAGATAGACCATCTAAGATTAGTGGTGATAAATCAAAATCAGAAGAGGCATTATTAGATTTTGCTAAACAAATTGATTTTGATGTTGTTGTTTTTATTCAACCAACTTCACCTTTATTAAAAAGTACTGATATAAACGAAGCATTAGAAATAATGAAAAATAAAAAATTAGATTCTATTTTTAGTGTTTATAAAGAACACTGGATACCAAGATGGACATTAGAAGAAAAACCACATAATTGGGATACCAATAATAGACCAATGAGACAAGATATACCAGAACAGTATGTAGAGAATGGTGCCTTTTATATAACAACTAAAAAATCACTATTAGAATCTAAACTTAGATATAGTGGAAATATTGGTGTTTATAAAATGCCTATGTTAAGAAGCTTCCAAATAGATACTTTAGAAGATTTAAAATTAATAGAAAAACTATTATGAAAATAGCTATACATCAACCAGAACATTTCCCTTATTTAGGTTTCTTTCAAAAAATGAAAGCAGCAGATATATTTGTTATTTTAGATGATGTTCAATTTACTAAAGGTAATTTTCAACATAGAAATAGATTCTTAAATAATAAAGGGAAAGAAGAATGGTTTACTATTCCTTTAGAAAAAAAACCTCACCACAAATGTATAAAAGATATAAAAACAAATGATACAATAGATTGGAGAGAACAAATAATAAAACAATTATATAATAATTTTAAAATAGATTTTAGTAATGTATATCAAAGTTCTAATTTAATAGATATAAATTTATCAAGTATAAAATTTTGTAAAGAAAAATTAAACATTACCACCCCCTTAATATTAAGTTCTGATTTAGAAATTAAAACAAAAGGGTCACAAAAATTAACAGATATCTGCAAAGCATTAGCAGCTTCCGAATATCTTAGTGGTCAAGGAGCTAAAAAATATTTAGATGAATCTATATTTAATTGTAAGGTTAGTTTTTTTAAACCTAAAATAAAAAATCACTATTCAATACTACAACATATATGAAAATAGCATTTTTTACAGAGGGAGGTTATATAGGTAAAATACCAAGAAATAACCCTAATATGAGAACGGACCAAGCTTGGATGTGTGCATTAGATGCAACACATCACTGTGTATTTCATTTAGATGAAGTTAATCAAAAATACGATATTGGGGTAGTTATTATACCTAAAGAAAAAAACCGAGAACATTTAGCAAATAAAAATTATTCATTAATTAATAGAATACGTGAATATTGTGATAA
>TARA_R110001632_G_scaffold85585_2_pt1 | contig 10923 bp, 4 predicted proteins | sample TARA_R110001632 | Tara Oceans TARA_R110001632 (sample SAMEA4398266) | marine metagenome | biome: Polar Biome; feature: [SRF] surface water layer (ENVO:00010504); material: water (ENVO:00002006), including particulate matter (ENVO:01000060) such as... | depth 5 m
TAGTTATGACACTTTAAAATCTGTTAATTCTCAAGAACTTACAATACCGCCTAGCTTGTCTTTACCTATACCACAAGATTATGTTAATTATGTGCAATTATCTTGGGTTGACAACAGTGGTGTTAAACACATTATATATCCAACAACTTTAACTAGCAATCCAACACAGCCGTTATTACAAGATTATTCTGGCCAACCAACTCAAGATGTTTTTGGTGAAAACTTAGAATCTATGCAGTCTATAACTGATACAAAGTGGAATGGTAACGATAATTTAAACATTACAGGGCAAATAACTGATGAAGTGTTTCAAAATTCTAGTGTATATGACTGGTCGTGGTGGAAAATGGCTTTTGGCCAAAGATATGGATTAGAACCTGAAGTATCTCAAAAAAATGGTTGGTTTACTATAAATGAAAGAGAAGGTAAGTTTAGTTTTTCTAGTGGTTTAGCAAATAGATTAATTATACTAGAATACATATCTGATGGCTTAGCTTACGATTTGAATAGTAAGATACCTAAAATGGCAGAAGAAGCATTATATATGCATATAGCTTACTCTATACTTGCTGGTAAAGCAAATGTGCAAGAATATATAGTACAAAGATTTAAAAAAGATAGAAGAGCTCAATTAAGAAACGCTAAAATAAGATTAAGCAATATTAAACTAGAAGAATTTACTCAAGTAATGAGAGGTAAATCTAAATGGATTAAACATTAAAAATGGCAGAAACTAAAAACACTTTTATTAAGTCTAAGATGAATAAAGATCTAGACGAAAGATTAGTTCCTAATGGTGAATATAGAGACGCTATAAATGTTCAAGTTAGTCAAGCTGAAGAATCAGATGTTGGTACTCTCTCTACGTCTTTAGGTAATTTAAACATCACTGACTTTGATTTAACAAATAATTGTGAGGCTAGAATAATTGGTTATTTTGCAGATGAAAAAGACAAAGATGTATATGTGTTTATAACAAACTTTATAGATACTTCACCAAGTAAATTATCTAATTACCCAAGCAGTGATGCTATATGTCAAATATGGAGACGTAATATTGAAACTAATTTAAATACAAAACTAGTTGAAGGAAATTTTTTAAACTTATCAATAACTCACGAAGTATTAAACGTTAATCTTTTAGAAGATTTACTTTTTTGGACTGACAATAGAAATCAACCTAGAAAAATAAACGTTACAAAAGCTAATCCAGGTAATATTAAAAATCCAATCTATTATACTAATGAAGATCAAATATCTGTAGCTAAATACTATCCTTTTGAACCTATAAGTCTTTTAAACGACTACATAGTAAATTATACATTAACATCTAACGGTGGTGGAACTAATGTTAGTCCAGCTGGGTATTTTGACATACTTGATGAAACAGTTCCAACTACAGGAGGTTCTGGCAGTGGTTTGACTGTTAAAATAACAAGTACCACTAGTGCTGTTACTGGTAATTTAGTGGCTGTAGAGATAATAAATCAAGGCATTGGATATGAAAATGGAGATATTATAAATATTGCTCCAAGAACCGGTACTGCAACTATAACCTTAGTAATAGAAACACAATCTACTATGAAAGATAGATGTACAGAGTTACTACCTGTAAACGCTTCATTTGTTGCGGGTGCTTCTGGTAATTTAACTAGTGATACTAGTTTTGGTTGGACTTTAGATCCTGATCAAGATGTAGCTAGTATAAATTGGGTTGGTACTTTAGTAAAAATATTAAATAGTGGTAGCTCTGATGTAACTCCGCTGAATGCTAGAGTAACTTCAGTGAATATTGCTGGAACTTCATATAGTATTAACATAGCTTGGTTAGATAATCCTCAAACAATATCTTTAACAAACACTTCTACATTGACTTTAGGTATAAACCCAGATTACAATGCTAATTGGCCTGGTGATTGTGAGTTTTTAAAAGATAAATTTGTTAGATTTGCATATAGATTTAAATTTGATGATAATGAATATTCTTTGATATCACCTTTCACGCAACCTTGTTTTGTTCCTAATCAAAATGGTTATTTTTTGTCAGAAACTAGAGGAACTGAAACAATATATGATTCAGAATTTGCTTATGAATCTACGGATAATGAGGTTTTTCAAAATCAAATAAATAGTGTAGCAATTAAAATACCTTCTCCATCTTATTTAGATTCTTCAAGTAGTTTTTTTAGTAATATAACTGAAAAAATGCATGTAGAAGAAATAGATATAATATACAAAGATGACTCTGAGAACGTGTTAAAAGTTTTAGACACTATAACAAAAAGTCAATTTGAAAACATTAATGAGTCTTTCTTGTTTTACGATTATCAATCTAGAGCACCTATAAGAGTTTTACCTTCTGATGAAATAACTAGAGTTAGCGATAGAGTTCCTTTAAGATCTTTAACTCAAGAAGTTTCTGGAAATAGAGTTATATATGGAAATTATGTAGATGGTCACACTAGTAATTCAGATTTAAATTATCAAGTTTCTACAGCTGAAAAGTTTCAACCAGCTATATCTGACATAAGAAAAGAATACCAAAACCATACACTAAAACAAAACAGAACCTACCAAGTAGGTGTTGTTCTTTCCGATAGATACGGTAGACAATCAGATGTTATATTATCTTCTTTGGATAACTCAACAAGCTTTTCTGGAGTTACTTACTCAGGATCTACTATTTTTCATTCTTTTTATTCTGCAGACCCAGGTTTAATAGATAATATAACTACTTGGGGTGGTGACGCTATTAGTGTTCAGTTTAATTCTCAAATACCAACTAATACAGGTCAATTAGGATATCCTAAGCTGTTTATAGGTTACGCTGCTCCTAGTTTTACAAACTTATATGGAGGTGCTGGTTATGCTGGCCCTGGAGCTACCGGAACTGCAACTACAGGTGGTAGTGGAACGGGTTTAACAGTTGATTATGTAACTTTTAAGTCTTCGGGTCTTTCTTATATAATTTCTGTAACAATAAATAATCCTGGATCAGGTTATGTTTTAGGTGATGTTATTACTATAACTGGCGGGTCAACATCAGCTACATTCATATATAACCCAGGTGTTTCACCTAATTTAACTGGTTGGTATAGTTATAAGATAGTTGTTAAACAACAAGAGCAAGATTACTACAATGTGTATGTTCCTGGCATAGTTAATGGAGCTGTAAATAGAGATGGAATTAGTAGTAATATAGAAGCTAGTCTAAGTCTTTATGGAGATAATATAAACAAAGTGCCAAAAGATCTTTTAGATGTTGGACCTAGCCAAACTAATTATAGATCTTCAGTTGACTTAAGCTTAAGGGTTCAAAATGTATTTAGTGTAGTCACTAGTAGACAATTTTACCCAGGAACAGATATAGAAAAAGTAACAACATTATCTGAGTTGACTGACTTAGGTGTTTCATTAAATAAAATAAGTCAAGAAATTCAAGCACTTATAACTACTACTACTTTTGATCTTGTAGAGTTTAATCAAAATGTAGAAATAGGATCTAGTGTTATTGTTACTAATAATGCTGGTGGTTCAAGGGTGGGTTCTTCAGAAGGTATATATATTAAATCATATGTTAGCACAACAGGTAATAAAGCTAGAATTATACTAAGTAAAGAACCATCATCACCTATTCAAGCTACAGATACTATCACTTTTGGACCTCCAGGTGTGGTTTATAATGGTAATAATAATCCTATTATAGGTGTTTTATCTACTTCAAAAGCTATAGGAGTCTCAGAAGAAGCAGGTTTTGCAACTACTTTAGCTGTTTTTGAAACTAAGCCAACAAAATCTTTGTTAGATATTTTTTATGAATCAACTACAGCTGGATTAATAGATTCTTTAAACGCAGCTGTTTTAGATGGTTCAGTCTCTACAAGCGCAGGAAGCGTATCTCCAATAGCTTTTTCACTAACAGAAGCTCAAACAGGTTCTGTAGTTTGTACTAATTCTTTTCAACCTTTAGATTTAACTAATACTAATATTTTAGATCCTAATACTACTGGATCTTTAATTAGTGTATTTGATCAAACTGGAGCTCCAAGAAATTCAGATTTTCAATTAATCTCAGCTAATAATGGTTCTTTTACTATACAATCCACTTTAGCTTCAGGCTCTGGTTTTTACATAGGTAACAATGTAAATAACACGATATTTGATTTTAATATTAAACTAACAAACAATGGCGTAGATGTATTTAAATCTTTTATTGGTAGTGTTGAAAATATAGAGCCCATTTACAATGGATCTTACGATGGTGGAACTTATTCAGTTAGTAAAAGCGGAGGAATATTAAAAGATAGTTCAGGGAATAATGAAGTTTTTTCAGCATATAATGGTAGTGGTGATTTAAGTTTAAGAGAAAATGAATTAAAATGGACTTTAATAGATATTATACCTATAGACGGTGAAAATAATCCTCCTCCTCAATCATTAGTTGCAGATAATTTATCAAGTGATTGGCCTACTGTTATATTGCAACCAGGAGAAACTAGAGTTCATGATTATCAAATAATTCTTGATCAAAGTGTTCGAGGTGGAAACTTTGGAGGTTTGGCTGAAGACATATCAAGCGTTGTTGGAACAGAAGTAAATAATTTTTCTACTTTAGTTAAAATAAATAGTTTAAGTGCAATAGGCGGTTTTTCTGTAACTTATGATCCAGATGGAGACCCTACAGTTATACAAGCATTTAGAAATTTTTTTAGTCCTAATAACTTAGTTAACGATGATCCAATAACTAATAATATAAATCTAGGTGCAGCTATAAGTTTTATAAAATGGCAATTAACTTTTAAAGTTGAAGATGGAGGTGGTTTACCAGCTGATACTATATCTATAACTGTAGTTCAACATTAGTAATTAAATATATAAATAAGTGATATTAATATGGGAGCAATTATAGAAGTAAAATATTTTAACTCTTTTTGGATGAAGCAAGTTCAAGGAGTTGTTCCAACTCCGGTTGCTAATAATCCCAAGTGGCCTGGTTTAGAATGGAACCCGTATGGTTATCCGGCTTTTCCTAATCAAGCAATAAATAGTTTAAACAACTGGTATATTGAAGAAGCTAGAATTAAAGGTGGTTATAATAATACTATAATATCTCAAGGCGTAAGAGCTTACTTAAATGAAAAAAACCCTAATCAAGATGTTAGAGAGTCTTCTTTAATATATTCTGGGGTTTATAATTCTCAAACAGATATAAATAGAACTAATGTTTTTTCAACTGCTGAATCTATAACTAGAGATGCTGATCCTTCTGACGGTAGTATTCAAAAATTATTTTCTGAAGATACAAATCTAGTTGTTTTTCAAGAAAACAAAGTTAGTAAAGCTTTAATAAATAAAAATACTATTTACTCAGGTAATCAAGGTGCAACAGAATCTTCTAATGTTCCAGTTATTGGGCAAATAGTTCCTTATCTAGGTAGGTTTGGTATAGGTAAAAATCCTGAATCTTTTGCTCAATACGGCTTTAGAAAATACTTTGCAGATCCTATTAGAGGTTCAATAATGAGGCTGTCTAGAGATGGTTTAACTGAAATATCTAATTATGGTATGAAAGATTACTTTAGAGATAGACTTAGTGTTTTAAACAGTAATTACAATACTCAAAATCTACCATGGACTAAATCTACAAATCCACCAAGATCTATTAAAGACGGGGTTGAGGTTTTAGCTGCAGGTTTAGACTTAACTAATTATACTTTTTTAAATCCAGGAACAACTGCTAACATACAAGTAACTTCTAACAATGCTGGTATTAATGCTGAGGTTATTGTAGTTACTGCTTCTCAATCAGTAGTTCAAATTAATACAACCTCAATTGGTGGTTCTGGTTATAGAGTAGGAGACATTATAACCGTACCTGGAGATGGTGTTAATTTTAGTGGTTCAATATCACTGACTTTAACAAGTGCAGAGTTAAATACTTTAACTGGATCTTTAAATCCTTTTTATGTAGAGAATGTAAACAAATGTGATTTATTTTTAGGAAGCAATGTTTTAAACCTTAATTCAAGTGGTGTTACTATAAATACAGGCGTAGTGGTTACTAAAGTAGAAACTATAAACAATAGTCCTAATATATTAGCTGTGACAACTAATGGTGGCATAACTCCTGAAACTTCAGGTTTCTTTGCTTATCAATATAAAAGTAAAATAGTTGGTGGTTGGGATAATTACAGTAGATATTATACTGTTTCAATACAACAAATTCCTTCTTACGTAGAAAAAACAAATAATTTTGCTACAATATCTTACGATGAGGGTGTTAGCGGATGGGTTAGTAGATACAGTTATAAACCTGGTTTTATATTTAGCTTAAAAGGAAGTTATTTTTCTACTTATGAAAATTCTTTATATAATCATTACAAGGACAATATAACAAATACTAATTATTTAACTTACTATGGAGTCAAATATATAGCAGGTGTTAGTTTTGTTGTAAATTCAAATCCTTCTATAAAAAAGAATTTCCAAACAATAAATTATGAAGGTGATAACGGCTGGCAAGTATCTACTTTTCAAACAAACGCCACTAAATACAATAACGAAGGTGTTGGAACTCAAGATGGCGGAAGTTTTATAAGAAGTTTTAACGAAGGTTTATATATTGATCCTAACAGTGGATATCCACAAAGAGCTGGATTTGAAAGAAAAGAAAATTTATTTGTAGCTAATATAATAAATCAATCAAGAATTAACTTTGAAGAAGTTATAGGAGGTAATTTACTAACTGGTGTTAAAGGTTATCTAATGACTGTTCAAATGAACACAGACAATACGACTAATGTTGGTGGAGCAAAAGAATTATGGTCAGTAGGAACTACCTTTAAACAATCATCTTAAAAAAAAAATATGTTATTAGAAATATTACAAACATTTAATTACGAGCCTCAATTAGCAATGCCTTTTCCTTTAATAGCGGTAGCTTTAGGGCAATTAGCAGTAGGTGCTTATGGTTTACATAAAGCTAATAAAGCTAAAATTGAATCTAATACTCTTAAGCAGCAATTAGAAAGTCTTGAAAAATCAAGACAAGAAGTTTTTGATGCTTCAGACGATATAAGAGCTTTAAAGAGTCAAATATCAAATCCGTATGCTAATTTAAGTGTAGCTACTCAAGCTGCAGAAATGCAAGCAGAACAAACTGATCAAGCTCTAGCAAATACTCTAGACACTTTACAAACTGGTGGATTTGGAGGTGGTGGTGCAACTGCTTTAGCTCAAGCCGCTGCTAGAAGCAAGCAAGGAATATCTGCTAGCATCGAACAGCAAGAAGTTAATAATGAAAAATTAAGAGTTCAAGGTCAAGCTAGTGTTGAATCTCAAAGAATGGGACTAGAACAAGCAGCTATAGGTGCTGAAGGCCAAGCTTGGCAAATACAAGAACAAAGAGATATTACTCAGCTAGATAGAAAGCAAGCAGAAATTGACCAAGCCTTAGGTCAACAAGCTCAGTTTCAAGCTGATGCTATGGGTTCTTTTACAGGTGCATTAGGTAGCTTTGCTATGGCAGCTACTCCACCTACACCTATAGCTGGTGCAAATTTAAATAATTTAGGATATACTGGACCAAATGGTGGAGCTCCTTATGGTCCTGGTTCACAGAATAGTCCACAAAGTCAACAATGGAGTGTAATAGCAAATGGAATTACGGATAGAAGTACAATGATAACCCCAGTTCAAATAGGTGTTAATTTAAATGGGCAAGCCGTTTTTGAAGATAGAGGATAAAATAAATAAATATGGGAACTTATAGACAACCAAGTCAAGTAATAGATAAAAGTTTAAGTGTAGCTAATCAAGGAGCACAAAATATCGCCGCTCAAATGGAGCGAGGTTTAAGAATCCAAAGACAACAACAGCTACAAGAAGCTAAACAAGCTCAAAGACAAGCTGAGTTAAAAAATAAAGATTTTAAAAGATTTAGTGAAAATAGAAATGCTGCTGTAGATGGCTATAGAGAAAGTATGGCTAGTTGGGAACATATAAACCAAGGTGACGCTGGTGCTCCAACGCAAGGTGTATCTATAGAAAATCAACTAAAATCTAATGCTCTGTATTACTTAGACATAATGAGTGGATCTGTTGAAGGTGATGAAAGATATAGAACTGCTGAATTATCTATTAAGAATATGATTGCTGAATATCCTTTAATGGCTGACATGCTTAATAAAGAAGCTGCACAAGCTGCTAATGCTTACACGGTTGATGGGTTAAAAAGAAATACAAATGAACCAGATGCTTTTTTAGAAACAGATGATCCTATGAGCGATATTAAAAAAACTATGCTAAGGAATGTTAATGAAGGATCTAATTATCAAAGATTTAATATTCAAACAGGAGTAAATGGTGTTAATATAATTTATTCAGATGGAAATAATAAAGAATTTACTTTAAACTCTAGAGAATATAAAACTCAATTTGAAAATGGATATAACTTAGTTGAAACTACAGACGCTAAAGCTCAAAAAAAATTTATGGATGGTGTTTGGGATGTTGTTGGAAAGGGTTATGAAGGAAAAGGAGATATAACAACAACGTACACAGAGTTTTTAGACAGAGGCGAAAGTGTAACAAACACAGAAAAAGTAGAACATTTTGAACAAGCAAATTTAAGAGTTAAAGATCAAATAAATAAATGGGTTGAAGAAAATCAAGGTGAAGTCACTCAATCTCAATGGCAGTTATTAGGTGGAACTGGTGTATATAAAAGAGAAAATAATAAAGGTGAACTAGCAGAACTTTTGGAAAAACAACAAATAGCTAACTATGGTATTCCAGGAACTAAACTAATATCTGATTCAAGTGTTGAAAAAAGACTACCATTATCTAAACTTAAAAAAGAAAATGAAATATTAACATATCCTGACATAATTAAAGGTGCAAGTAATCTGGTAAATTTAACTGTTTCAGGCGATAAAGAGGTTGCAGATATAGATTTTTCAAAATCAGAAATAGAATTTGATCCTAAAAAAAGAAAAGAATTTGAAACTACTAAATTAACTCCAGAATTCAAAAATAAACAACAAGAAATTAAAGAGAAGTTAAGAGCAGATTTAAAAGCTAAATTTGATATTAAAGATTACGGAATGGGAAAAGTTGTTTCTGATTTTAGAATAGGAATTAAAGATGGTGAAGTTATTGTTTATCCACAGTATAGAAAAGAAAACAAAGAAACAGGCGATGATGAATTATTAGATATACCTGGATTTAAAGATGGTATAATAATAAATGATACCAACTTAGGTAGATTTGATAAGTTACTAGGCGGCGCAAAAGGTCAAGTTGCAGATTCTAGTAAGACTAAAACTAAAACTAAACCAACAGCTTATTAAATATAATTTAATTATGAATGAGGAAATATTAAAAAAGCTTTACGATAGTGGTTCTGAATATTTTGATTTACCAATGTTTGAAGTGTTCAAATCGGACATGGAAGACGATGGTAAGTTAGAAAAATTTAGAGACAGCATGTCTAAGCATTATTCAATTCCTGATTTTGACACTTTTAAAAGTGATTTGTCTAGTGTTGAAGTTAAAGAACAAAAAGTAGTTACAGAAGAAACTACACCTACAACTGAAGAAGCTTTAGTAACGGAAGATATTTCTTTAGATGTGCAGCCTGAGTGGAAACCAACGGTATTTACAAGTAATGGAGAATTAGATACAGCCCATTATGAAGGATTAGGTATGATGGATATTGAAAAGCAAAATTATAATACCTGGAAAGAAGACCAATACACAAAAGCTGAAGAAGATTTTAATACTCCTGGAAAAGAAATAGCTTTTAAAAAACCATCTGACATAGCTAATAAATTAGAAAATGTAGATCAAATAGATTTAGAAATAGAAAATGAGTTTAAAAACATTGATATATCTAAAGTTAAAAATGAAAAACAGTTTATTAACGATGTTGAACTAATTAGACAAGATTTAATTTTAAAAGATCCTGTTTTAAAAGAAAATATAGAAAAAACTTCTAAAATATTAAATACTGAATTACAAAAAGATGTTGATGAAATAACTAGTAAGTTTGAATTAGACATGAACAGTGTTGCTATGCAGCTTTCTGAAAAATACGATTTATCTGATGCTAAGCAAGTTGAATTAGCAAATAAAGAGCTTGATGAAATTAGAGATAAAAGATTAGCTAAAGCTCAACCAGAGCTAGATAGATTAAATAAAGAATACCAAAGCTATAAATCAGGAGCTTTAAAAAGAATGCAAGAATCTCCAATATTTAAAAATAGATTTAAATTAATTAATGATAGAATAAACGAAAAAGCAACACCTATTTTAAGAGATGTTGAAATACAGTCTTATGGTTTATTTGAAAAAGGAGGATTACTAAAGTACGTAGATGGAACTCCTCTTGCTCAATTAGTTGCTGGAGGATTAGATATTGGTAAAAGTTTTGAAGCTGCAAAAATATCTTTAAAAACAAAAGGTATATCACAAGTTAATCAACAATTAGCAGAAGCTCAAAATTCAAGTCTTGGTGTTAGAGGCGTTGAAGATGATAAAGAAATTTATGTTTATGCTAACGGAGCTATAGACTTTGAAAAAAGCGGAATAGAAGCACCTATGTCTTTGAGTCAAGCTTCGCCTCAAGGTTACGCTCCTGTATATAATCTAAAAGGAGAATTAGTAACTGGAAAAAAAGATGTATATGGCGGAATAGCAGAGAGTGAATTGATGAAGCTTGGAGATTGGAAAAAAATGCAAGAAGAAAGAAAAAATAAAGTTTCTAGCAATATAATTTTAAATTTAGAGGAAATAAAATCCTTTGACAAAGCTTTGAGTTTAGTTCCACAGCCTGAGTTTTTAGATAAAGATGGCGCTACTACTATGGATGTTATTAATACTGTTTTTAGAATGGCTCCACAGCTTTCTTTAAGTATGGCAGGT
>TARA_R110001632_G_scaffold99841_1_pt1 | contig 10894 bp, 7 predicted proteins | sample TARA_R110001632 | Tara Oceans TARA_R110001632 (sample SAMEA4398266) | marine metagenome | biome: Polar Biome; feature: [SRF] surface water layer (ENVO:00010504); material: water (ENVO:00002006), including particulate matter (ENVO:01000060) such as... | depth 5 m
GTAGCGAACGCTATTGGTCGCCGTCAAGATCAACTTATTCTTGATGCTCTTTTAGCAGGTAAAGGATCTACAGTAGGACATGGATCTGCAGACCTTACAGTTGCAAAACTTCGTGCTGCTAAAAAAACATTAGACACCAACAATGTTCCACCAGAAGATAGACACATGATTATTCATGCGAATAACCTATCAAGTTTATTATCAGAAACATCAGTAACTTCTGCTGACTTTAATACAGTTCGTGCATTAGTATCTGGTGAGCTTGATACTTTCTTAGGTTTTAAATTCCATACAATCGGTGATCGTACTGAAGGTGGTCTTACCATCAATGCTTCATCTCATCGTAAGTGTCTTGCATTTCATAAAGACGCTATTGGTTATGGTGAAGGTATTGGCCCTAAAACCGAAATTAATTATGTTGCCGAAAAGACATCATTTTTAGTTAATGCAATGCTTTCAGCTTGCTCTGTCGCTATTGATAGCGAAGGCATCGTTGAAGTAGAAGCATTAGAATCTTAATTTAAGGAGAAAGTTACATGGCTTATGATGTAGATAAATTGTCGCCAGCAGGCGCACAATCAAAGGCGGGTACAGCTCCTCAAATGTGGACTTACTCAGGTACAGATTCTAAAGCAACAGTTGCAGGATCTGGTTATTTTAATAGTGCATCATCTTTATTAAAAGTTGGTGATTTAATTTTTTATTACAAAACTGATTCAACTGTCAGTGCTAGTCTTCATGTTGTGTTAAGCAACAGTGCTGCTGGTGTTGTAGATGTTTCAGCAGGTACAGATGTTTCTGTAGCTTAGTTGTAATAGTATTAATGCAAATGGCGGGAGCTTGTGCTTCCGTCTATTTGTACATTTGGAGAATATAAATGGCATCTGGAGATACATCCCTATCAATATGTTCTGATGCATTATTAATGCTTGGAGCAAGTCCTATTTCGTCTTTTACGGAAGGCACAGATGAAGCTAATATTTGTAACAGCTTATATCCAGACATTAAACACAAAACTATAGCAAGTTACCCTTGGTCTTTTTCATTTAAAAAAGTTCAGTTAGCTAGGCTAATAACAACTCCAACAACAGAATTTAAATACGAATATGCATTACCTTCTGACATGATAGGTACACCAAGAAAGGTGTTTATCAGTAGTCAAGAAGGAGCAGTTCCTCAAAGAGAATATAGATTATCTGGTGGTAAATTATTAAGTAATTACGAAGCAGTATATGTTGATTATCAGTTTGCTGTAGAAGAATATGAAATGCCTCATTACTTTGTGCAAAACATGAAGTATCAATTAGCATGGCACTTAGCTATGCCAATAACAGATCAAATAGAAAAAACAGACTATTGGAGAACAGTAGCACAAGGAACTCCAGGGGAAAATGGTCGTGGTGGTTACATGCGCCAAGCTATGAATATAGATGGGCAAGGCCAACCTACTAATGGATTACAGGATTTTACGTTAATTGATGTGAGGTATTAATGGCTCGTTTTGTTCAAATGCAAACGAACTTTACTTCGGGTGAGTTAGACCCTCTTGTTAGAGCTAGAGTAGATATAGAGTCTTATAACAACTCTTTAGAAGTAGCAAAAAATGTTATTTGTCAGCCACAAGGTGGCGTAACTCGTAGACCTGGAACTAAATTTATAAATGAGCTTACAGGAACTCCAGCAAGTGGCGTTCGATTAGTAGCGTTTGAGTTTTCTGTAGATGATAGTTATATGTTGTGTTTTACAAACGACACAATGTTTGTTTACAAAAATAAAGCATTAGTTCATACAGAAGCTAGCACAGGAATTAGTAGTGCTTATTTAGCCAATATGTGTTGGACACAATCTGCTGATACTTTAATTGTAGTTCATGAAGATTTAGAACCTAAAAAAATTGTTCGTGGGGCATCAGATACAGATTGGACTGTTAGCACTATATCTTTTAATTCTATTCCTAATCATGCCTTTACTTTAGCTACAAGTAATCCAGCAGGAACTATAACTCCAAGTGATGTATCAGGTAAAATTACTATAACTGCTAGTAGTGCTGTATTTAGTTCTGGAAATGTAGGGCAATACATTAATGCTAACCCTCAAGGCAGAGCAAAAATTGTAGAGTTTTTAACAACAACAACAGTTAACGTAGTTACAGAATTTCCTTTTTTTGATACTTCTGCTGTTGCAAATGGGCAATGGGAATTAGAAACTGGATATGAAGATGTTTGGTCAAGTTCTAAAGGGTGGCCTAGAACAGTTACATTTCATCAAGGCAGATTATATTTTGGTGGGAGTAAATCAAGGCCATCAACAATATGGGGATCAAAAGTAGCATTATTTTTTGATTTTGAAGCAGTAGAGGCATTAGATGACGATGCCGTAGAAGCTACACTAGATACTAATACTTTTAATGCTATTACCGATATTATTTCTGGTAGAGATTTACAGATATTTACAACAGGTGGCGAGTTTGCTGTATTACAAGATAACATTACTGCCATTACTCCATCTAATTTCTTTTTATCTACAACTTCTCGTAATGGATCTAAAGAAGGTATTAGGGTACAACAATTAGAATCAGGTATATTATTTATACAAAGACAAGGTAAAGCGTTATCTACTATCAATTATTCAGATACTACATTATCTTATCAAACATCTAAAGTTTCATTATTAAGTGGGCATTTATTAAAAGGGCCTACAAGTATGGATATAAGGCGTGCAGTTGCAACTGATGAAAATGATTTATTATTAATTGTAAATGCTACTGATGGAAGTATGACTGCTTACTCTTTACTACAATCACAAAATGTAATAGCACCATCTGAATTTACTACAACAGGATCGTTTATAGATGTTGGTGTAGATATTACAGATATATATACAGTAACCAAAAGAGCTGATAGTGGTTCCGATAAATATTATGTAGAAGTGTTTGATGATAATTCATTGACTGATTGTGGTGTAATTGGCACAACAAGTGCAACCGCTAACATGGCTCATTTAGGAGCAGCAACAGTTAATTGTATTTCAGATGGATATGTAGAGCTTAACCAAACAGTTCCAGGAGGAGGAACCATTACTTTTTCTAATCCTCCAACTGCAAGTTCAGAATGTGGATTACCTATAAGTGTAGAAATAAAAACTATGCCAGTTGAAGTTAAAATGCAATCAGGGACTAGGATTGGGTTTAGAAAGAGAATTGTAGAAGTTAATGCTTTATTATTTGAAACGCAAAATATAGTTATTAATAACAACTTGGTGCCGATTAGAAGTTTAGGCTCTGGAGCTTTAGACTCTGCGGTAGCTGAATTTACTGGCACAAAGACTTTACATGGGATATTAGGATATAATAATAATGGTCAGATTACAGTAACACAGAGTGCGCCATTAAAATTAACATTATTAGGTTTAGAATATAAAGTAGCAGTTTATAAGGGAACATAAGTATGGGAGCAACAGTAGCAGTACCAGCATTAACCTCTGCTTTTGGCGGAACTATGGCAGCAAGTACAATTGCAGCGCCTGCATTATTAACTGCAGCATCAGTTACAGCACCAATGGCTGCATTAACAAGTTTTAGTCCTGCGCTAATATCAGGTGGTGGAGCTGGATTCTTTGGTAACCTTGGTAGTGCTTTCTCAACTATTCAACCTTATTCAAGTTTATTCGCTGCGGGGACATCTATTTTGCAAGGAGTAGGTGCTTACAGACAAGGCCAAGCTATGAAGTCACAATATGAGATGGAAGCATTACAAACACAAGCACAGAATGAAGTTAACAAACTTAATTGGATTAATGATGCCAACAACAAAGCTAGAAAATTAATGGCTATTAACGCAAGTGTACTTGCATCTGGTTACGCTAGAGGCGTTAATGCGTTAGATGGTTCTGTTAAGTTAATGATGAAAGAAAATGAAAGAGAATATGTACGAGATATACAGATTGCAGAATTTAATCAAACATCAGATAATAATTTTGCATCGGCTGAGTCTGCATTATTAAGAACTGCTGGTGATACTGCATTAACAGGATCAAAATTTGAAGCATTAGGCTATATTGGAAGCGCAGCAAAACTATTTGAAGAATCAAGGGTACCGACATATGGCACAACTACCAAAGTATAAACCATCAACGACAGAGTATGCAGGAATGCGTAGCCTTACATCTGCTGCTGCTCAACAACAAGTAGCAACAAATGAACGCCTTAATAAGTTTTTAGGAGAAGCTACAAAATATTTTCAAGCTGAAGCAGTTGATTATGCTACAGATAAAGCTATTGAAGACGCTATACGCAATCCTATAACGGGAGAGCAGCTTGAGCAAGCTAGACAAACGGGAGGCAATCCTATTGTTGACTACCTTAAAGGGGGAAGTGCATACAATGATGCTATAACTAAAACATTAGGACAACAAGTTGCTGGCGAATTAAATATTGAATTGTCTAAATACAATGCTGATGTTTTAGATCAAGTTAAATTGGGTAAGTTTAATAATTCTGAAGAAGTTTTAGCTAAGTTGCGAGAGCCTATACAAGCACAAGTTGAATTCTTTTCCCAAATTGATCCAGAAATGGCTAGAACTTATGGGTCTAGGGCAACATTAAATGCTCAAAATGTTTACCAAACAAGTAACCAAATATTTTCTCAACAAAGAGAAGCACAGGCTGAAGAAAATGCTTACATAGCAATTGACCAAGAGGTTAATAATTATAGTAAATATTTATCTGCTCATCCTAACGCTACGAATGAACAAAAAAGAATATATAGAGAAACAGTCGAAAAGTTTGTAACTGATACAACTTTAAGTATGAGTAAAAATCAATCAAAACTCAATCAAAGGTTACAATCTAAATTACAAAATATAGATGACCTTAGTATGGCAGAAGATATTGCTATTGCATATACAGGCAATAATATTAATGAAACTTTAAATGATTTAGATAAATATGACATTACTAAAGATAAATATAGTGGAGAAACATTAGAGCCAGACCAGTATGAGCTTGCAAAATATTATCACAATATGGATCTTGAAGAACAAACTAGATTTAAATTACTAGTTAATAACGCTTTAAGTGTTGCAAATTCAGGATTAGCAGAAATACAAAGAAAAGTTAAAGCAAATGTAAAAGAAAGTAAAATTTACATTGATACTTTTCAGCCTATTCCACAAGGGTTAGTAGATAAAATTAATAAAAATATTGATGTTGACTCAGATGTGTACACTGCATGGCAAACATTACAAAAATTCTCTAATAACATTGAAACTTATAACACTACTCCATATGTTGAATTAGTAGCAGATTTAAATGCTATGGGAGAAAACATGATGGATATTACAAAAGTAAAAAATCCAGAAGAGTTAGCAACATTTGATTTGCTTAACAGATATGTAACTAATATTAATACCGCTTTTAAAAATGATTCTGTAGGAACTATGATTAAAAGAGCAGGGGTTAGTGAGCCTTTAGATTTTTCTAACCTTGAAGAGTTACCAGGGCAAGTACAAAACAGACAAAAACAATTAGGTACATATGGGCCGTTGTATGGATTAAGTGAGTCACAATATACTGCAAACATTATGACTAAATCAGAAGTTAGTGGATTTGTTAATGCGTACATGAATGGCGATGGAGCAACAAGAGTAGCTTTACTGCAAACAATAGATAAAGGGTTTGGAAATAGTAACTCACAAGCATTAATGCAACTAGTTGATGGTGGACTGCCCGCAACAGCAGAACTATCATCTTACTTTGGTGATCCTATGCTTACTGAAAAATTAATTAGCTTTGATAGTAAAGAAAAACGAGATGATTTAAAAGCATTTGCTAAAGATAACGAAACAAGCTATCAAGCTATTAGGATTATGGTAAGAGATAAATTAGAAGATTTTGAACAGGTAGTTATGATTGGTAGTAATTTTAATACGACTGTAGCAACTAAAAAATTAGAAACTATTACAGATACTTTAACTTACCTTGCTATTCAAGAAATGCAAACAAATGCTGGATATGATGAAAATGATGGAGCAGAGGCTGCGGCAGATTTAGTAAACAATGCTTTTACTTTAGAAGATAATTATTATATTCCTAATATTTACAATGGAAATGGAACAAATCCAGAAGAAATTGCAAACAAAGCTAATTTAATTAAAGATCATTATTTAGAAGATTTTAATCCTATTGCTTTTAGATCGACTAATCCAGACATTACTGATGATGAATACGAAGAAGAAATGAGAAACCAAATGATTGAGAATGGTGTATGGCGCAATAGTGCTGATGGAACTTCTTTAGTATACGGGATTGTTTTACCAGCCGTAGGATTTACGCCAATAGAAAATTCTCAAGGACAATTGTTAAGCTTTAAATTTAATGATTTAAGTTTTACATTACCTAACTCTAATATAGAAATGGATGTTTCTAAAAAAAGGAATAACACATTTGGTTATCGAATTGGGGGATAAAAAATAGCATGGCTCAAATAGGCTTTGGATTAAACACATTTAATAGCGGGAAAGAAGTTGGATACGATTATTATGAAACTTCTTTTGGTGATGCTATGGGCGCAGTTGCATCAGAAACTTGGGCAAGAAATCCTTTATCATCTTTGTCTAGTTTATATGAGTTGCGTACCGCTGAAGAAAAGAAAGAAAGTCCTTTGGTTCCTAGAAATGATTTAAACAAAGAATATTCTAATTTAGGTTTATTTTTTGAAGAAGATGAATATCAATCTGTTGTTGATATTATGGTCGAAGAGAAGAACTTAGAACGAGCAAGACAAGACATTATTAATAGAGGCCCACAAGGGGTGGGTACAGGTGTAGCTAAGTTTGGTGTAGGGTTAGGTGTTAGTATGCTCGATCCTATTAATTTAGCATCAGCATTTATTCCTGTGTTTGGGCAAGCTAGGTTTGCAAGCCTTGTAGCACGCCAAGGGTTTACAAAAGCAAGAGTAGTAAGAGGCGCAGTAGAAGGGGCTGTTGGTGCAGCCTTAGTAGAACCATTGATTGGATACGCAGCAAGTGAGTTACAAGCTGACTATGGATTAGCAGATAGTTTTTTAAATGTTACTTTTGGCTCTATATTAGGTGGTGGACTGCATTTTGGAGGCGGGAAATTAAAAGACATTTATACTGCTAGGAAGTTTAAAAAGAAAGTAAGAATAGCTAGAGAAAAAGCTGGAATAGAAAATGCTAGAGATGTAGAAATTAATCTTTATAAAGTTTACTATCCTGAAAAATCTGCAATTATGAGAGATTTAGCAGAAACAGATCCTCAGACAAGAGAGTTATTATTAAAAAAATCAGTTAATGATTTGTTATTAGAGGAGCCAGTTGATGTTGCTCCTATTGTAAATTCAGATCCAACACTTAAACAATCATCAGATATGCCTGGGCCAAGTAATACAAAAGTTAAGACAGAAAATCAAACACCTCAAAAAGATTTAAACACAGTTAAGAAGAACACAGTCAATAAAGAAGCTGCTGATATGGACACAGAGATAGATAGTTTAACTGCAAGATTAGAAGAGCAAAGAGAAAAAACAGCAGATTTAAGGTTTGATGAAAATAGAAAAGAAATTACGACAGCTACAGATGAATTAGATCAAGCTAATGCTAACCCAAAAGAAGTTAATGAAGCTATTGTAGATGCAATTAACTGTATGAATGGAAGATAACTATGTCTAATAAATGCTTATTAAGAGTACAAAAAATGTTGGACAAATCCTCTATTGGGTTTGTTGAAAAAGATGAAATAATTAATCAAATTAAAATTGCTCAATCAGAGTTAAAACTTAATAGTATTGATGAGATTAATGTAGACGTAGTAGCTAAAGACGTACAAGCACAGATTATATTACAAAGAAAGATTAACAAAAGAAATGCTATTGAAGATGAAATAAAAGGTAGGGAGTTAGTTGATTATGTTTTAAAAGAATTTCCAGAGAATCCTCAAGAAGGTTTGACTGCTATATTAGTAGGGTCTAATGAACAAAAAGCAGGAGCAAGAGCTTCGGTAGCGGTACAACAACATGCATCAGTTAACCAAGCTATTAATGGAATTATAAAGCAATTAGCTGATAACAATCTTGAAACTTTATTTGCTAAAGCTGACGAAGCTACACAAAGAAGAATTGTTAGAACTATGTTTGAAATAGCACAAAAGCCAACTAAAGCAGAAGTTGATACAGGAATAAAGCCAACCATTACTGAAAAAAACCCAGAGATAATTAAACTTGCTACTATTTTACATGAGTATTCTGAGATGATGAGAATCAAGTTAAATGATCGGGGTGCTAATATTGGTAAAATTTGGGGTTATATCGTTAGACAATCACATGATCCATATTCAGTTAGAGCTGCTGCTAAAGTTTTAGGTGATACAAGTACAGAAGCTGATCCTAGCATTAAAGGTAAATGGGATAGAAATTACAATAGAAACTTTAAAGCTTGGAAAAACTTTGTAATGGATAAACTAGACGCAGAAAGAACTTTTGCTAGTGTAAAAGACATTGATGAGTTTATGTTGTTTGCATACAATTCTCTTATTAAGAATGAAAATTTAAAGGCTGATGGCGCTGAATTTACTTACGGAGCAAAAGCAACAAAAGATATTGCTAAATCATCTAAAATGCAAAGAGTATTACATTTTAAAAATGCTGATGCTTGGTTTGATTACAACACAAAATTTGGTGTAGGTAATTTAAATGAGTCTTTCTTTTCTGGATTAACTGCCGTTGGTCGTAATTTAGGCATTATGGATACATTAGGTACAAAGCCAGAGGCTAACTTTGAAAAAATTAGAAAAGCTGTTGCAACTCGTTTAGCTCAAAGTGGCAAGGATTCTAACAAAGTAAGCAGCACAAAATTTAATAAGTTTTTAGATGTTGTTACTGGAAGAATATATGAAACAGGAAGTTTTACTGGAGCAAAATGGGGTGCAATTACTCGTGCTATTGCTAGTATGGCAAAGCTAGGTGGAGCCGTAGTAAGTGCAGCAGCAGATTTAGCTCAATATGGAGCTGAAATGAGGTATCAAGGTAGGTCATTTTTTGGTGGCATGGGTGAAGCTATGGGATCTTTATCTAAAATAAAAAACACAAAAGAGAAAAAAGACATTGCCCAGATGTTGGGAGTAATGTTTGACAATAGTATTTATGATGTATCAGGAAGGTTTCAAGTTGGCGATAATATGTCTAAGGGATGGACAAACGCACAAAGGACATTTTTTAAATATAATTTACTCTCTTGGTGGACAAACAACTTAAAAGAAAGTGCTATGCTTGGCATGGCTAATTACTTTGCTAAACAAAAGAATATAGAGTTTGATGATTTAAATGCTGGGTTAAAAACTTTATTTAAACAATATGATATTAATTCTACAAGATGGAATATCATTAGAAAAATTGCTATGGAAAAAGCTGATGATGGCACAGAGTTTATAAACATAGGGTTATTAGATAAAATTACAGACAGCGAAGCTAAGTTAATTTCTGGCCTAGATAATCCTAGCGCAAGAGAATTAAGAAATATTAAAGATAGCTTTAAAGCTTCAGTATCTGGTATGTTATTGGATAGATCAACCTATGCTGTTATTGAACCTGATGCTAGGGTTAAAGCTACATTAACAAGAAGCACTATTGCTGGAACATGGGGTGGTGAGGCTATAAGATTTATTGGTCAATTTAAAGCATTTCCAATGTCTATCATAATGAAAACTTTATCTAGGGAAAAATCTTTCTTTAAAGCTGGAAATAAGGTAAGAGGAATTACAGGTGTAGCCTCAGTTATAGCGATGTCTACATTATTAGGTTATGTATCTATGTCTGTTAAAGACATATTAAAAGGAAAGGAGATTAGAGATCCATTGCTACCAAAATCATGGAGTGCTGCTTTCTTACAAGGTGGAGGATTAGGTATTTATGCAGATGTGTTGTTCCAAGAAACAAGAACAGGTAGTGACATTATTGCTAGTTTAGCAGGACCTGTCCCTTTAAGTGCTTTTGATTATTTGCAAGCATTTAAGTATGCAGCTACAGGTGAAGGCAGTAAAGCTGCAAGATTAGCATACAGAACTTCAATAGCTAACGTACCATTTTTAAATGTATTTTATGCAAAAGCAGCGTTTGATTATTTAATTGGACATCAGATGATGGAGTTTATGAGTCCTGGTGTATTAAAAAGAGTTGAGAAAAGAATGGAAAAAGATTACAACCAAGGATTTATTTTTACTAAACCATCACAATTATAACATTAGGGATATCATTTAGTAGAATTAATTAAATTTTAAAGGTAAAATAAGGCGAGGATTATAAACTATGGCAATTGACATTTCAGCAACCACAAGGCGTATCGTCTATACTGGCTCAGCAGGTACTGGCCCGTATGCTTTTGCGTTCAATATATTAGTAAATACTGATTTAGCCGTATACTTTAATGATACAGAACTAACACTGACTACTGATTATACAGTTGCTATTAGTGCTGATGGCACAGGAAATGTAACTATTGTTGTAGGTGGTAGTGCAAAAGTTCCAGGTACACCAGATGCCGATGATCGAATTACTTTAGTTGGTGATCGTACTATTCAAAGAACTACTGATTTTACAACAGGTGGCCCATTATTTGCAGCAACTTTAAATGATGAATTTGATAGCCTTACTATATTTACCCAACAAAACTTAGAGCAATCCAATCGATCATTAAGAGCGCCTAATACTGATCCTACAACTGTTAATATGGAATTGCCATTTAATACAGTTCGTGCAAACAAATATTTAACTTTTGATTCTAGTGGTAATCCAGCAGCAACAGATAGTGTAGGTACTTATAAGGGTGATTGGGCAGCAAGTACAGCTTATGTATTACAAGATATAGTTAAAGATACATCAAC
>TARA_R110001632_G_scaffold70591_5_pt1 | contig 10877 bp, 16 predicted proteins | sample TARA_R110001632 | Tara Oceans TARA_R110001632 (sample SAMEA4398266) | marine metagenome | biome: Polar Biome; feature: [SRF] surface water layer (ENVO:00010504); material: water (ENVO:00002006), including particulate matter (ENVO:01000060) such as... | depth 5 m
ACATTCCTTAAGGTTTCTTGTGTTTCCCTCTGGCGTGGTTACTATGTGGTTATTCGTCGTCGAGGGTAACCACCATGTCCAAGCGCCTTTCCCTCTCAGTCGTGAACGGGGCCAAACCTAGAGAGAAAGACTATTTTCTCTGGGACGCTGACCTAAAGGGCTTTGGCCTGAAGGTCTGTGCGGGCGGACGTAAGAGCTATGTCTGTAAATACAGAGTGGGAACAGGTCGCGGCTCTCCCACGCGCCGTATGACGATTGGCGCGCACGGTTCGCCCTGGACGCCCGATGCGGCTCGCAAAGAGGCGGCGAAGATACTTGGACAGGTTGCTCAGGGGGCGGACCCGGCAAAGGTCAAGCAGGCAGACAAGGCTGTGCTGACCGTTTCGGAGCTTTGCGACCGGTATCTTCAGGTTGGAGTAGGGACGAAGAAGGCTTCAACGCTCGCAACGGACAGGGGGCGCATTGAACGTCATATCAAGCCTCTGATGGGCCATCGGCGTATTATAGACGTGACTCGCGCAGATGTTTCCCAATTCATGCAGGATGTTGCGGTTGGGAAGACTGCTACCGACTTAAAGACCGGGAAGCGGGGTCGAGCCATTGTCAAAGGTGGAAAGGGTACTGCTGCTCGCACGGTGGGGCTTCTGGGGGGAATATTCTCATTCGCAGTGGAAGCCGGATGGATCAAAGAGAATCCGGTTCGCGGGGTGAAACGTTTCCGCGACCGCCGCAATGAACGTTTCCTCGATGGTGATGAGTTGCAAACATTGGGCGCTGCTCTGATGGCTGCCGAAGCGGACGGTGAAAACCCCTATGCCATTGCTATCATTCGACTGCTCATCCTCACTGGCGCACGAAAGGGCGAAATTGAAAGCCTGCGCTGGTCGGAAGTCGATTGGCAGTACAGCTACCTTCGCCTCTCTGATTCCAAGACCGGCCAAAAACTAATCATGTTGAATGGCGCGGCGGTTCAATTGCTCAAGTCTCTTCCTCGCCAGAATATGTCTGACTACGTATTTCCGTCGTCGCAGTCGGATGGTTTCTATGTAGGTGCTCCGAAAGTCTGGCGACGGATACGTAATGCAGCCGGGTTGTTTGGTGTTCGCCTGCACGACCTGCGACACAGCTTCGCCAGCATGGCGGTTTCAAGTGGTGCTAGCCTGCCTATTGTTGGGACGTTACTCGGGCATAAAAACTCTTCTACGACGTCCCGGTACGCGCATTTGCAAGAAGACCCATTACGTAGTGTGTCCGATACAGTAGGGCGTGCAATGCAAAAACGATTGTATTCAGATGGATTCAAATGAACGAGGGATTTGCGATTGGTTTCAATTGAGCGGAATAGATTGATCAGCGAAGCAAGGGCCGAAGCGCATCAGGTATTGGATTTGATGTTTGACTGCTACGAAGATGCGTCTCGACTAAACGTTGATCCAGAGTTCGTACGGACAGAATCTGCCACGCGCGCCACGCAGTATTTTTGGCGAATCTACGAATTGGGAGTGGTTTGGGCGGAGGATGTTTGCAGAGGAGTGTATAGGTATGAGAATTATTCAGAGATTGCCAAGCTAGTCGAACCACTTCGCGATTTATTGCCGGACGATGATACTTGGCTATTCGAGGAAATTGGCCGGGTGCTCGAAATGCGAAGTGACGAGAGCGATTTGGAATCGCTCCCAGAGATCGATGCAATCCATGATTTATTGAACGGGAAGGGGATAGATCAAAAAGAGATTCAACATGTGATGCTCGAAATGACTCGCGCCAGATGCGCTAGCACGATCTGGAGTGAATTTGCTCACCACGAAATGTTCCACGTCATCTTTGGCTCAGAGTCAAAACTGTTTTCCCCTGTAGAAAAACGTCATGGACAACCTCGCAAAATGTTTTCAGCGAAGTTGGCCATCGTCAAGGAGGTACTGTTTAGGCATGGATCGGGGACCAAAAAATTTGAGGCGCGCCGCGAGGTAGGTACCCTCGTTGGAGTAAGCGAATTTACACTCAAGAATTGGGAAGCCGAACTAAAGAAGGTCACTCAGGTTGAGTATATTCTTTTTTGTGAAGAGCTTGCCGGGTTTTGGTCGCAAAAGTTGCAAGAAGGTGAAGGTGCTGTGGAACTTCGGGAGCTACTAGAGGAAGACGACGATGTGCATACGGTCCACTACGGATCGGCGATTTCAGACATGATTGTGAGTTCGTTTAAACGCCGACTCGGGAGAGACGTAAACGATCTACGCTCCAGTCTTCGTGAGGCGCGTTCCGCTACAACGCGAGGACAAAAATAACCCCCCTTTTTTCAGTCGCGACTATGTAGGGCAATGATGAGATACTTCTAACCTCTTGGACTTGTCGTCTGAGAAGAAAGGAAGGATCCAATGCAAGATCAAATTATCGACACAGCGGAGTTGGCCCGCCGCACTTCAACCGGAACGACTACGTGGGCTAAACGCCGAATGCGGGGTGAGCCTCATACGCCCCCGTTCGTAAAACTGGGTAGAAGCGTCCGATATCGTTGGAGCGATGTTGAAGCCTGGCTTGAAACTCGACAACGCCAGAGCACGTCTGAGGCGGCGTGATGCGAGCCTCGAACATAAATCGACCCCGGAGCGGAATTGCAGTCCACCGCCGGGGTCTATCGACAAAACCCCCCGTACAGGAGACTTTTCGATGAGACGGAAAGTAACGCGTCGCCGTGGTGCGCGCAATGATTATGAGCTTCCCTTATTCGCTTGGGCCGATTCTTTCCGGCGTCGCCAAAGGGCGCGCAGCCTCGCCGCAAGAGAGATCCAGCGGCGCGGAGTCTATCCACCGTCGACTGCCGCATTGTACGCCCGCCTGGCTGGGTTCCACGTGGAGGAAGGCTGATATGGCGAGATACGAAATCATCGGCGCAAACGGCTCTCACGTCATCGAGGCCAGAGGCAGGGATGAATGGGCATTGATTGAGCTTGCAGCGGCAGGGCAGGCTGGATGCACGGCCATAGAGAACCCAGCGCCTCGCTGGAGTGGGTACGTTCACAATTTGCGTGCAATGGGCGTCGATATCGAAACGGTCACTGAGCGCCACTCAGGACTCTTTCCAGGCAACCATGCGCGGTATGTGCTGCATAGCCTCGTTCTGTTCGCGGAGGCAAAAGATGCCGCGTAAGAAACGTCATCGTGGGATTAACGCGACCGGGCGCACAAAGGGGGATGGCCAGTTTCTGGCCATCCCTTATTCGATGGCGCACAGTGAAGCGTTCCGCTCTCTCAGCGGCCCGGCGCTGAAGGTGTGGATTGAACTGCGAACGCAGTTTAACGGCCACAATAACGGTCAGGTGTCGCTGAGCTTCCAGCGTGCGGCTGACTTGCTGGGAATGAGCAAGTCGACTGTTGGCAGGGCATTCAAGGAACTGGAGGAGAAGGGGTTTGCGAAACTTCGGAAGCGGGGGCAGTGGTATGGTCGCCTGGCGTCAGAGTATACGCTGACAGATGTTCCGTATTGCGGGCACCCAGCCAGCCGTGACTGGCAGAAATGGCGCGCGGATTCGAAATCGAAAAACAAAGCGTCGGTACCAATGCGGAACCGTCCGAGAAGAAACGGCCCATCTGAGTACCGACAGAGAGAAACACTGTCCAGTTCCGGTACCCGCCGCAGCGGTTTCAAGGTGATCGACGGTTCCGGATGAGTACCGCCTTTATACCCATAGGGGTGGCCTAAGCCGCCCATGTTAGGAGAGCAGCATGACTGAACAGGCAATGCAGCAAGCGGATCTGCAGGAAGAGGACTTGTTAGGCGGCCTCAACGATGCAGAACGAGGATTTGCGTTGGAGCTAGCGGTAGCCAAGAGCGCACGCCCTGAACCGCCTACTCTGTCTCTGACCCGCGAAGACGACAGGCTTGTGATTGGATACGGGGGTGCGGATGTGGACGCCTCAATTTTGCGTCTCCATTCTGTCACGGGCCTGAAGCATCATGGCGCGGTAACCTTCCTGCTCCAGCAGCTTATCAAGCTATATGATGTGGATACCAGTGGTCTGGATGCGACCCGTTTGAACCGCGCTCTCGCGATGTTGGACGAGTTGGCTCCAAAGACCGGTGCTGAAGCGATGCTGGCGGCGCAGATGGTCGCGATCCACGAGACCGCGATGAACTGCATGGCCCGCGCGACCTTGTCAGGGCAGACTTTCGAGGGGCGCGAACTGAACCTGAAGTTTTCCACCAAGTTGACGCGCGCCTATGCTCAGCACCTGGCCACTTTGGAAAAGTCACGCAGGGGCGGGCAGCAGAAAGTGACTGTCGAGCATGTCCACGTGCATGATGGTGGTCAGGCGATTGTGGGGAATGTCGACACCACCACTTAAATTCTCACTCTTCGATCGACGTGACAGCGCATCCATCCCCAATCTTTGTCGGCTCCCAATTCGCCGCAGTCGCTTGCATTGCGATGCGGCGATCGGTTGATAATAGCTGTTCCAGTTTTTGCTTGTGTCGAATCTGGGAAGGACGGTCGGATAGACCGGGCAAGAGCGGTTGGTCATACGAGGAAAGGGATATTAGCGACCAAAAATAAGCTTTGTCGTAGTCGGGGGCTGCGCCAACGCCCGAGGCAAATAGTGCGGATGCGGTGATTTGAGCGTCTACGAGCCCCTGATCAGCAGCTCGTGTTATCCATATGAGCGCCTTAGACTCATTCTGTATCAAGCCTGGCGCTCCGTTTAAATGGACCAAACCTAGTTGAAGTTGCGCGACCGGCAGCCCTCGGTTCGCGGCAATCTGTAGCACGTCCACGAAGAACTGAGTCCTTTCTTCAACGGACAACGAGTCTGCCAATTGAGCCGCTTTAGGAGACAGCTCTGTCACGTATTCTGGCTCGAACAAAGCTGCGGACATAACGAAGAGCTCGTTCGGGGTGTAGGAGCACGCAAACTTCTTATCAAACCGAGTGCCCGAGTCTGGTGGGATCGTTTTGTCTGGATATGCTGGTAAAACTGCTGAGCTCACGCAAAGCAACATAAGTGTGATGAACTGCAAAATGTGGTTCGGTTTAGGCATTCTTTGTCCCCGTTGCGACAACAGTATCGGCATATCTGTCGATGCACAGGGGAGGCTGGCAAAAAATGTGAGAAACAACCCCATGCGTTGTGGGAACGGAGTTTGAGATATGCCAGACGTTAAAGCGTCGTGCGGAGCTAAGACACGTGCGGGTGGTCGCTGCAAAAGCCGACCAATGAAGAACGGGCGTTGCCGGATGCATGGGGGGTCGAGTCCTGGTGCACCGAAGGGGAACAGATATGCTTGGAAGCACGGCAAGTACTCCGCTTGGGCTCAGGCTGTAAAATGTCTAGTCAGTGCGAATCAGTCGCTCGATTAGGGGGCACATATTTAGGCTATAGATTTAGTTGCCGAGCTTGAAACAGCGTGCTGAAAGTAAAAAAACAGCCGTGTTTCGATCCGATGTAGTGCCAATCGTCGCCCCGTACAAAACGTCCTCGATCAACTGGATGCTTCCGCCTAGTGCGTTGGAATAGGAGTCGAAAAGCCCCCAGTAAGTTGTAACTCCTTCTTCCCCAACTAGCCGAGGGGAAATGGTCAATACTCTTCCAAAGCCGTCGTTCGCTTGGCATGGTATCATCTTAGAGTTTGAGCAATTGGCCAAGCGTACCTTCAATGATTTTGGGGCATTCGTCCAAACGCCGGACTCTCCGTCAAACTGTGACCAATGGGCGCTTTCAACTACGCAGCCATAGTCCGTGTCGTCAGCCAGCTGCCACGCGGATGCTCCAGTTGGGAGGTGGACAGCAGCAAGGATGGCAATTGCAATAAACTTGGAGACATTATTGGGCATGGTTTGCGGGTCTGTATATAATTACTGTGTCGGTCGACTTGCCAGGCCATCGGCATGCCCGTCCCAATAGCCCGCTACGAAAGGTTCAGTGTTTACACCATCCGTAAGCATGTTTTTTAGTCCATCCTGAAAGCCCATTTCATAACCAGAACTGTACTGACCAACGCAAGCTTGGATTTTGCTGGATGACATTTGCTCGCAAGCGTCGAGGCATCCGCCGATACAGTTATCAGGTATCGAGGACGGGGTGCATCCGGCTACTAGGGTGGTGGCCAACAAGATTGCGCGTGCTGTCATTGCCAACAAGCCTCAGTATCAGACGAAATCACGTTAATCTGAGGTTGAAGGACGGCCCTGCCTTGGTCAACCAAAATCCGGCCCGTTTCCATTGAGAACGGGCGAGCGTGGTTACTATGTGGTTACTTGCATATTGAAGTGAAATTTTCAGAGGTCGCTAAGGCTTTGAAAGTATTGGCGCACCCAAGAGGATTCGAACCTCTGACCTCTGCCTTCGGAGGGCAGCGCTCTATCCAGCTGAGCTATGGGTGCAAACCGAAGCCGGTGAATACGGCAAGCTGCGGCCGAGTGCAACGCCGGAATGCGGTTTGCGCGGCGCTCGGCGCTTGCACGTGGGTCCGATTGGGATAGGTCTGGAACAGACATAATTTCAGGAGTCAGAGATGCGGAAGTTTTCCACTGTCATGACAGGGGCAGCGATGGCGCTGTTGCTCGGCGTTGCGGCCTGTGGGCCTGATGAAGGGGCCGATAAGCCAATTTCGCGGGACGAAAGCGCCGACCGGGCCGCGCAGCTGGAAGCCCAGAAAGCCGCCTATGAAGACGCCCTGGCCGAAGCCGAGGCGTCGCGCGGGGCAGGGGAGCCGGCGCTCTGGACGCTCAGTGACGAAGACACGACGCTCTATATTTTCGGCACGGTGCATTTGCTCCGTCCGGATATGGACTGGCGCAGTGACGAGATGGATTCCGCCTTCGCCGAGGCCGACACGATTGTCTTCGAGGCGGATGTGACGAGCCAGGCGGCCGCGTCCGAAATGATGAAATTCATTTCGTCGGAGGGGATGCTCGAAGGCGGCCAGCAATTGTCGAGCCTGCTCAGTGAACTGGAGCGCGCGGAATTGCAGAAAGCGCTGGACCATGTCGGCCTGCCGCTCGGCGCGATAGAGCCGTTCCGGCCCTGGTGGGCGGCGGTCAATCTGTCCGTGCTGCAGATCAAGAAAGAGGGCTTCGACCCGAATTCCGGCGTTGAGACCGTGCTGGGCGCTGAGGCGCGCGCGGCGGGCAAGTCATTTGCCTATCTGGAGACGATTGATGAGCAGCTTGGCCGGCTCGCTAACATGCCGACCGACGTTCAGGTGGATTTTCTGGTCAGCTCTGCGGAGTCGATCGAGGAAGGCGGCGACGTGCTCGACACGCTGGTCTCCGAATGGGTCGATGGCGATGTGCATGGCATCGGCCTGCTCATGTCCAATCCGGACATGATGGGCTCAGACGAGGTTTATGAGGCGTTGTTGAAATCGCGCAACGAGGTTTGGGTCGGAAAGATCGAAGCCATGCTGGATGAGCCCGGCACGCGGTTGATCGCGGTGGGCGCCGGCCATCTGGCGGGTGAAGACAGCGTCATCGAGATGCTGGAAGCCAAAGGATATGAGGTCGAGGGCCCCTAGGCGCTCAAGTGTCGGCGGATCGCCGAAGCGCCAGCAGGGCCTGTTCGAGGATTTCCGCGCTGGCGCAGCAGACGATCTGGCCCCCGAGCTTCGGCGGATTGCCGCGCCAGTCTGTCGCGAGGCCGCCTGCGCCGCGTACCACGGGGATCAGCGCTGCCACATCCCATGCCTTCAGGCTGCTTTCCGCCACAAGATCGATCGTGCCAGCGGCGAGCCGGGCATAGGCATAGGCATCAAGGCCATAGCGGCTGATCCGGGCGGTGGCACGCAAATGCGTCCAGGCGCCCTGTTCGGCCGGGTTCAGGATGAATGGATCCGTCGTGGAGATGACCGCTTCGCGCAAGTCGCGGCAATCAGACACCCGGATCGGGCTTTGCTCGCCCGCATGCTGAAGAGCTGCGCCGCCCGGCCAGCCGAGATAACGCTCGTCCAGAACCGGCTGGTCAATGATGCCGATGAGGGGCGTGCCGGCTTCGTCACACAAGGCGATCAGCGTCGTCCAACTCGGCAACCCGCCCACGAAGGCGCGCGTGCCATCAATCGGGTCGAGCAGCCAGGTGAACCCGTTCTTCGAGGGTTTAGCGGGAAATTCCTCGCCGATGATGCCATGATCAGGCCGCTCCGCCTCGATCAGGGCGCGCATAGCGGTTTCGGCGCCCGTATCGGCGGCCGTGACCGGGTCAAACATGGCTTGGGCAGTGGTGATCTTGTTGTCGACCGCATCCAGCGCACGAAAATGCGGCCGGATGGCTGTCCAGGCCGCATCTGCGAGACGGCCTGCGAAGGCCAGCTCATCTTCAAGGGAGAAGGAATTTGTCATCCGGGCAGGGCTTGCCCCGCCCGGCAGAGGTCGTCAAGCGACGCCTGTACTGCTCGTGTCGCCTTCCAGCGCCTTGGCCAGTTCCAGCAGGCGTTTGCGCGGGCGTTCGCCGAGGCGGTAATAGGCGCGGACCAGTTCCAGCGTCTCTTTCTGTGAGAGAATGTCGCCTTCCATGCGTTCGGCATCATTGGCGGCGTCCGGAGCGTCAGCAGCGGGAATGCCATCAAAGAAATACTGCACCGATACGTTCATGGCCTTGGCCAATTCGTAGAGGCGGGATGCCGTAATGCGGTTCGCGCCGCACTCGTATTTCTGGATCTGTTGGAAACGCACACCCACCTGGCTCGCAAGGTCCTGCTGGGTCATGCCAAGCAGTCGGCGGCGGCGGCGAAGGCGTTTGCCCACGTGCAGGTCTGTTTCATCAGCCATGTTCAGCTCCTTGCGTATGGGACCGGTATCAGTCCCAAAACGGGATGTTCGGACTGGTCCTACGCAAATGGCGTGCCGATAAGCAGATTTGCCTAAAATTTGGGCTGGATTTCGAAAATGCAGACTTTTGCGGATTCAACTGTTGCGTTTTGTGCGCCGCAACATAAATCTGGTCATGCACTCCGGTGCAGACGCCTCTGGCGTTTCCTCCCTTTGACCTTGGCCGCGCTCTCGTAGCGCGGCCTTTTTTTTGAAAACAAGGCATTGGGGCAGGTGCGGGGTCAGTCAGGTCAACGTTGGCCGATCTGACCTGCCACTGAGAGGATCTCGTCGACAATACTGGCCAAGGTCTGCTGCAACTGCTCAAAGCCCGAATTCGTCGCCACGGCATGCTCGTCCATATAGAGGCCGCGATTGATCTCGATCTGGACAGCGTGGAAGTCGCGTTTGGGCCGACCATAGCGGCGTGTCGTATAGCCGCCGGCATAGGGGGCATTGCGCGCCACGCTGAACCCGTGCGCCCGAAACGCCCGCTCGATCCGTCCGGTCAGGCGTGGATCACAGCTGGAGCCGAACCGGTCTCCCAGCACGATGTCTGCCAGGTTTCGCCGGCCGGGCTGGACGCTGGGCATGGAGTGACAGTCGATCAGGAAAGCGCGGCCATGGCGTTCCTTCAGGCTGCCGAGCTCTGTCGCCAGACATTGATGGTAGAGGTCGTGAATGCCGGACAGGCGCGCTTCGCCTTCGGCGCGGGTGAGGCGGCGGCCATAGATGGTTTCTCCCCGGGCCGCGACGCGGGGCAGGCAGCCCAGCCCGGCGTCGACCCGGGCGGTGGGCATGCCGCATGGGCGAGGGACGCCGTCGCTGAACATGTCCGGGTCCAGTTCCCTTGGGTCCCGGTTGAGGTCTGCGACCGTGCGGGCGTATTTCGCCGCAACAAGGATGCCGCCCTTGTGAGGGACTGCGCGAAACAGCTCATCTACAAACGCATCTTCCGTCCGGCGGACGGTCTCCAGGGGCACACAGAGGGCCTCGCGCATGTCACCCGGATAGAGGCTGCCGGAATGCGGCGAGGCAAAAACGACCGGCGCAGACATTTTTTCAGGTATTTGCAGCAGATAGGGGATTTCATACCCAACCGTCGCCGACGCGCCCTCCGCCAGAATGGGCGACCGCTCAAAATGTTCAGGCCTGTCAAGAAATTGGGGGGCGTCTGTCATCCACTACATCGTTTCTCTGTTTGCCTGAAGGTCAAGCCTTTTCGCCGATCAACGGGCAGTTGGGGCGCAAATTTACGGCTTTGCCGGGGTGCGTATTCACGCCTGATTTACCGAACTAGGTCTTTATGCTTAGGGTTCTACCGAGAAGAGGGCTTTCCGCGTGACCAAGATATTGCTGGCCGAAGATGATGACTCCATGCGCATGTTCCTGGCCGCTGCCCTGCGCCGCGCCGGGCACGAAATCCAGGACTATGCCGACGGTGAAAGTGCCCTGTCTGCGCTCGAACGGGAAGTCTTCGACCTGCTGCTGACCGATATCGTCATGCCGGGCCTGGATGGCATCGAACTCGCGCGCCGCGGCGCCGAACTGGACCCGGCCATGAAGATCGTCTTCATCACGGGATTTGCGGCTGTGGCACTGTCCTCCGGGGCGCCGACCCCTGCTGGCGCCAAGGTGCTGTCAAAGCCGTTCCATCTTCGCGAGATCGTCGACGAAGTCGACAAGGTGATGGCGGCCTGATGGGGGAGGGCTCTGACATTGAGCCTCCCAAGCTGCTGAAATCCATATCCCATGATGCTGGCCGGCATTTCTTCGATGCGCCGGCAACCATGAGCCTCGACGACTGCATTTTGCGCCTTTCCACCCTCGAGGGTCTGAACATCGTTTCCCTGACGCCCTCGGAACTCGGCCACTGGTTTTCATTCCAGTTGGAAGAGCATGCATTTTCCGCAAATGACCCGTTTGGGGAGGTCTGGTTTTTCGCTGAAGATCCCGAAACGCCGGAGCCAATACTGCAGAAAATTGCCCTCTGCGTCGTTACACCGCCAAACCCGTCTTGACGGCGCGCGCCGAATTATCCATTACCCCTGCTTCCGAATGGATCGGGCGGTTAGCTCA